>Ga0316613_10000489_pt1 | contig 32090 bp, 23 predicted proteins | sample OWC_soil_day10_C_2_FD_207647 | JGI IMG/M metagenome (GOLD analysis project Ga0316613, IMG submission 207647) | Wetland soil microbial communities from Old Woman Creek delta, Ohio, United States - OWC_soil_day10_CT_b | ecosystem: Environmental > Terrestrial > Soil > Wetlands | place: USA: Ohio...
TCCTTGGATAAATTTCCCATTTTGCAATGTTGGCCAGGTGATGCTGGTAAGTTTATCACTTTGCCTTTGGTATTTACGAAAAATCCATTAAACGGCAAACGGAATGTAGGTATGTATCGTTTACAAAAATATGATGGACAAACGACTGGTATGCATTGGCATATTCATAAAAATGGGGCAGATAATTATCGTGCACATCAGGCGATGGGGAAAGACCGAATAGAAGTTGCTGTTGCCATTGGAACTGATCCTGTGGTTACCTATGCTGCGACTGCACCATTGCCGAGAGATATTGATGAAATGGTATTTGCAGGATTTTTACGTAAGAAATCTGTAGAACTTGTAAAATGCGAAACCGTCGATATTGAAGTGCCAGCCCATGCAGAAATTATATTAGAAGGCTATGTTATGATGAACGAGCTCCGGCGGGAAGGACCATTTGGTGATCATACAGGATACTATTCTTTGGCAGATGATTATCCAGTTTTTCATATTACTTGTATTACTCATCGCAAAAATCCTATTTATTCATCAACCATTGTTGGCAAACCGCCCATGGAAGATTGTTTCTTAGCCAAAGCCACTGAACGTATTTTTTTACCTGTATTACAAATGAGTTTGCCAGAGGTTTTGGATATAAATCTACCACTAGAAGGTGTATTTCATAACTGTGTTGTCGTGTCTATTAAAAAGACATATCCGCAACAAGCTAAGAAAGTGATGCATGCCATTTGGGGTATGGGGCAAATGATGTTCACGAAAATGATTATTGTTGTCGATGAGCATGTTAATGTTCAAGATATGAATGAAGTCTGGTGGCGAGTGTATAATAATATTGATGCCCGCCGGGATATTGTGATGGTAGATGGACCGCTGGATGTGCTTGACCATTCTTCACCAATGCCTAACTGGGGAACCAAAGTGGGGATTGATGCCACTAAAGCTTGGCCGGCAGAAGGTTATACTCGTGAATGGCCAGATGAAATTGAAATGTCAGCTGACATCAAAAAAATGGTTGACAGGAAATGGAAGGAACTGGGCATTGAGTAAGTTTAAAGCACATATTAGTAATATAGCCCTGTCTCATGCGATATTTGCGCTGCCGTTTGCGTATATCGGTGCAATATTGGCAGCGAGTGGTATACCCAAGGTATTAGATCTTGCTTGGATTACACTGGCTATGATGGGTGCTCGTAGTGCGGCTATGGCATTAAATAATTTTATTGATTTAAAATATGATCGTCTGCAACCTCGCTTTGCCAATCGTCCCATGGTGACAGGGGCAGTTAAAACGTGGGAAGTAGTAGTGTTAACATTAGTTAGTTTAGTAGCATTTTTTTGGGCGGCAGCTCATTTACATCCAGTATGTTTAAAACTGGCGCCTTTAGCTGTTATTCCCTTTGCTGTATATCCTTATATGAAAAGATTTTCCTGGACTTGCCATTTTGTATTAGGATTAGCCTTGTCTGTTGCACCTATTGGCGCTTGGATGGCCATTCGGGGCGAGATTACATTATCCATTGCTTTGCTAGGTCTAGCAGTAGGTGTATGGATCGCCGGTTTTGATATTATTTATGGTTGCCAGGATGTAGCCTTTGATAAAAAAAATGGACTCCATTCGGTGCCTGTGCGGTTTGGTTTATCGAGAGCACTTACTATAGCCAAAGTCATGCACACGATTAGTATTATCGGTTTTTTTGTTGTGGGACAGCTTATGCATATGCAGTGGGTATATTATGGCGGAGTGATACTAGCGGCAATTGTGTTGGTATATCAACATTCTATTGTCAGCCCAACTGATTTTCGGCAAGTAACTCAAACTTATTTCATGCGTAATGGTTTAGTGAGTATCGCTTTATTGATTTTTACCGTAATAAGTATGATGTCATAAAGCTGGATAAATAGCCCCCTCGCAAGAGGGGGACATGCAGTACAGGAGTGTATTACATATGTTAGCAAGAATTTTAGAGGGCAAAGTATTTGCCGCGCAAATTAAGGAAAATGTCAAAACAGAGGTTGAATTTTTAAAAGAGATACATGGCATTACACCAGGTTTAGTAGTCATTATTGTTGGTGAAAATCCTGCTTCGAAAGTTTATGTAGCCAATAAACACAAGGCGTGCGCGGAGGTCGGCATTTATTCTGAAGTGGTGCAGATGATAGAAACTATCACCAAAGAGCAATTGTTAGCACAAATTATTGATCTCAATGGGAATGCTGCTATTGATGGTATACTATTACAGTTACCCTTACCTGATCATTTAAAGCAATATGAAACAGAGTTTTTAAACGCTATTCATCCTGATAAAGATGTGGATGGTTTTCATCCTGTCAATGTTGGAAAATTGACGATTGGACAAGAACATTTAGTGCCGTGCACGCCTTATGGCTGTGTAAAAATGTTACAACTTGCTAATATAGATATAGCCGGCAAGCATGCAGTAATTGTCGGTCGTAGTAATATTGTCGGTAAGCCAATGGCCAATTTATTATTATCCCGCCATGCCACAGTAACCATATGTCATTCAAGGACAGCTGATTTGCCCAGTATAACCAGGCAAGCCGATATTTTGGTAGTGGCTATTGGTAAACCTAAATTTATAACCAAAGATATGGTGAAGCCAGGTGCAATAGTAATCGATGTAGGTATTAATCGAATTGCTGATAAGAGATTAGTTGGTGATGTTGACTATGAGCAGGTGAAAGAGGTGGCAAGTGCCATTACGCCCGTACCTGGTGGAGTAGGGCTTTTGACGATTGCTATGCTACTCAGTAATACTATCAAAGCAGTGAAGTTAAAACATAATATAAAGTAATATAACAGCATAAGAGATATCGAGGCAGTATGTTACTTCAAGTAATAACTTTAGCTGTATTTATAGGGGGGAGAAGTATGAAAAGTGATGTTGAAATCGCACAAGAAGCGATGATGAAAAATGTGACAGAAGTTGCAAAAGAGCTTGAAATTAGCCAGGATGACCTAGAGCTCTATGGCAAATACAAGGGGAAGCTGTCACTTGAAAAATGGGAAAGCGTAAAATCCCGTTCTGATGGTAAGCTGGTATTAGTTACTGCTATAAACCCTACACCTGCAGGGGAGGGGAAGACGACTACCACTGTAGGCCTTGGTGATGCCTTGCGTCAAATGGGCAAAAAAGTAGCCATTGCCCTGCGTGAGCCATCCCTAGGCCCTTGTTTTGGCATAAAAGGCGGTGCTGCTGGCGGCGGCTATGCCCAGGTAGTACCAATGGAAGATATTAATTTGCATTTTACCGGAGATTTTCATGCCATAACGACGGCTCACAATTTACTAGCGGCAGTTATTGATAACCATATTCATCAAGGTAATGAACTTGGAATTGATCCTCGCCGTATTACTTGGCGGCGAGTTGTAGATCTCAATGATCGAGCACTCAGGTCTATCATTGGCGGTCTTGGTGGCAAAATAAATGGCGTGCCTCGTGAAAGCGGTTTTGATATTACAGTGGCATCTGAAATGATGGCTATTTTATGTTTGGCTAAGGATTTAGATGATATGAAAGCACGTATTGGCCAAATTATCATTGGTTATACCTATGAAAATAAAATTGTTACAGCTGATGAATTAAAGGTAACTGGGGCATTAGCCTTACTATTTAAAGATGCTATAAAACCAAACTTAGTGCAGACATTAGAGAATACGCCAGCCTTTGTCCACGGCGGGCCATTTGCTAATATTGCTCATGGCTGCAATAGTGTGATGGCTACTAAATTTGCCTTAAAACTGGCAGATATTTGTGTAACTGAAGCAGGTTTTGGCGCTGACCTTGGTGCTGAAAAGTTTTTAGATATCAAATGTCGTTTCGCTGGTATCAAACCAGATGCTGTTGTCATTGTTGCCACTGTCAGGGCCCTTAAAATGCACGGTGGCGTACCGAAGACAGATTTAGTAGGGGAAAATATGGACGCTTTAGAACAAGGCATTGCTAATTTGACTAAACACATTGAAAATATGCAGAAATTTGGTCTGCCAGCAGTTGTAGCTATTAATGCATTTCCTACTGATACGACAAAAGAACTTGAGTTTGTTCGGAATAAATGTATTGAGCTTGGTGCTGAGGTAGCGTTGTCTGAGGTGTGGGCTAAAGGGGGCAGCGGTGGTCTTGAATTAGGAGAAAAAGTGTTGGCAGCTTGCGCCAAGCCTAGTAAGTTTACCTATATTTATGATGAAAATGAGCCTATTAAAAATAAGATATTGGCGATTGCCAAGGAAATTTATGGCGCGGAGGGCGTAAACTACAGTCCCCAAGCTGAAAAGGCTATTCTGGAATTGACAATCCAAGGTTTTGATAAAACGCCGATCTGTATGGCGAAAACCCAGTATTCTCTTAGTGATGATATGACTAAACTAGGACGTCCTACAGGCTTTACCATCACTGTGCGTGAAGTGCGGGTAGCCGCAGGTGCTGGATTCTTAGTGGCTCTTGCTGGTGATATCATGACGATGCCTGGACTTCCTAAACGTCCGGCCGCCGAAAGAATGGATATTGATAATACGGGGAAAATTAGCGGCTTATTTTAATATTTTAATATTAAAAGTATTGACTTATGGTAGTAATTCATTAAAATTAAAATAGTTACAAACAGTAAAATTATGGATTTGTCTCAATACTTATTCGTATTATTGTAGCTTACAGGAAAGGCAGATATGCTCAAGTCTGTTTGCCTATTTCTATTTAGAGGAGGCTTCTTGTGTATAAAATTCTTGTTAAGCAGCAATTGGCGCCTAGTGTACAACTTTTTGAGGTAGAGGCACCGCTTATTGCTAGAAAAGCTAAACCAGGTCAATTTGTTATTTTACGTATCGATGAAGATGGGGAGCGGATTCCGCTGACCATAGCCGATTTTAATCGAGAAAAAGGCAGTATTACACTTATTTTTCAAGAAGTAGGTGCTACTACTGTGAAATTGGGTCATTTAAATCAAGGTGATTTTATATTAGATTTGGTTGGTCCTCTTGGTAAAGCAACCCATATTGAAAAACTAGGTACAGTTGTTTGCGTAGGCGGCGGTATTGGTATTGCGCCAGTTTATCCGATTGCTCGTGGCATGAAGGAAGCTGGTAATGAAGTCATTTCCATTATTGGTGCGCGTAGCGAAGATATATTGATTTATGAACAAGAAATGGCGGCAGTCAGTGATGAACTCATCATAACCACTGACGACGGCTCAAAGGGGCGAAAAGCCTTGGTTACGGAGCCCCTCAAGGAACTCTTAGATTCTGATAAAACGATCAGCCTCGTTGTGGCTATTGGGCCAGTTATTATGATGAAATTTGTGGCTGAAACAACAAGGCCTTATGGCGTTCCTACAGTAGTCAGTCTTAATCCTATCATGGTAGATGGCACAGGTATGTGTGGTGGCTGCCGAGTATCAGTAGGTAATGAAAATAAATTTGCCTGTGTTGACGGACCAGAATTCGATGGGCATAAAGTAGATTTTAATGTATTAATGTCTCGTCAGCGGATGTATAAACCTCATGAAAAACAACATAGCGACCATATTGCTGGTAAGCAGGAAGGAGGGTGTAAATGTCACTCTCACTAAAAAAACACCCAATGCCTGAACAAGATACCAAGGTACGAGCTAAAAATTTTGCCGAGGTTACTCTTGGTTATACGGCTGAATTGGCGGAGGCCGAAGCAGCCCGTTGCTTGCAGTGTAAAGCCGCTCCTTGTCGAAAAGGATGTCCAGTAGAAATTGATATTCCTGCTTTCATTAAGCATCTCAAAGAAGGAGATTTAGATGCTTCCATCGATAAAATTAAAGAAGCAAATGGTCTGCCAGCAGTATGCGGCAGAGTATGCCCACAAGAAGAACAATGTGAAAAACATTGTGTATTAGCAAAAAAGGGTGAAGCTGTTGCCATTGGACGCTTAGAGCGTTATGTTGCAGACACTTCTCGAGGCAAAGGTCAAACAATAAATCCCCTTGAGTATGCGGCTGATGCTCAGAAAGTTGCTATTGTCGGTTCAGGTCCAGCTGGTCTGAGTGCGGCTGGTGATTTGGCAAAAATGGGCTATAAAGTCACGGTGTTTGAAGCCCTACATTTGCCTGGTGGAGTACTCATGTATGGTATTCCGGAATTCCGCTTACCGAAAGATGAAGTGGTCCAGGCAGAAATTAATAATTTGCGCAAACTTGGTGTAGATATTGTTGTTAATGCTGTAATTGGTAGCACGTTTACAGTGGATGAGCTGCTAGAAGAAGAAGGATTTGATGCCGTATTTATTGGCACAGGAGCCGGCCTGCCTTATTTCATGGATGTACCTGGTGAAAATCTCAATGGTGTATATTCTGCCAATGAATTTTTGACCCGCTGCAACTTGATGAAGGCGTATTGTTTCCCCAAAAACGGTACACCCATTCATGTAGGCACGCGAGTTGCTGTAGTCGGGGGTGGTAATGTGGCAATGGATGGTGCTAGAACAGCACTTCGCCTAGGAGCTGAGCATGTATCCATCGTCTATCGCCGCTCAGAAAAAGAATTACCAGCCAGACTGGAAGAAGTTCACCATGCCAAGGAAGAAGGTATTGATTTTCAGCTATTGACTGCACCGACAGCAGTACTTGGCAATAAAGAAGGCTGGGTAACTGGTCTACAATGTGTTCGTATGGAGCTCGGCGAACCAGATGCTTCAGGTCGTCGCCGTCCTATCGAAGTCCCTAATTCTGAATTTGTACTGGATGTAGATACTGTAATCATCGCCATCGGCCAAGGTCCTAACCCATTGGTACAGTCTACGACTAAAGGATTAGAAACAAACAAAAAAGGAAATATTAATGCTCATGTTGAAACTGGCGCGACCAGCAAGCCAGGCGTATTCGCTGGTGGTGATATCGTCACAGGTGCTGCTACCGTTATCTTAGCCATGGGGGCAGGTAAGAAAGCTGCAGTGGCTATTGATCAGTATTTGCAAGAGAAGCGAGCAAGTAAGTAAAATATTCAAGAAAGGCTGACAAAGCGTCAGCCTTTTTTCGTATCAGTATACGATTTTAGCTGCCATTGTGATGAGGTACGAAGAAGCAATCCCCTACTTGATAGTGATTGAGACCTTATACTTGCAATAGCGAAAATAGGACGTGCTAGCGTTTTTCTTATAACTATGGGATAATAGATAAATTATCCTAGATAGAAATTTTCATCAACTCAGGTAATAAGGAGCACTTTACATGAAGCATTTAATATTGCAACAATTTTGGGATAGTATACCACAAGAAAAAATTAAACATGTTCGCCGCAAGCTACCTTATTATATGAAAAAACTAACAGAAGAACGGGGTAATATCAGTAATATGCCCAAAGGATTTTATGCACGGCGCATTCGAGGAACGACAGATAAATATAAGTTCCGGGTGGCTAATGATGATCGCATTTTATTTATCTATGCCGATGATATAAAAGGTATTCGTATGGAAAATAAGTGTGGCATCGTATTATTGGCTTACTGTAGTCATGATGAACAAATTCGTAAGGGCAGAAATATAGAGTTCACTGGCAATGAGGATTTTTCTGAATATGATTTTGACATTCAGAGTTATACAGAAGAAACAGAGACAATCGGTTTTCGTGAAATAGAAGCAAGCTATAGAACTTTAAATTTGATCATTGACAATACTCGGTCTTATCAGGTGGATGATAATGATTTGGCACGGATGGCAGAATACGGGGTTAAAGATTGGCAGTATTATTTAAATAATGAACAATATGATTGTGTCCAAATACATGATCGGCCTGTTTTTTTGTCTGGTGGGGCTGGTACTGGTAAGTCGACCATTGGTTTACATAAATTGTTTGCCCTGAGCAAAAATAAAAATGCTAGATTGGCGTACTTTACCTATACCAAAACCTTAAAAGAAGATTTTGCAAAAATGTATAATAGTTATCAGCAGGACTATAGCAAAAGCAATCCTGATGAATTGGCAGCTAGCGTTGAATTTCATTCACTAAACGAATTTTGTTTTACAACGTTAGGGAGAAAATCAGGAAGTCTGATCGACTTTCGTAAGTTTGAAAGTGGTTTTTGTACAGATAATTGGTTTTTGTTTCAAAATGTGCCTATTCATAAGGTCGATATTTGGCAGGAAATTCGTGGTTTAATTAAGGGCTATATGGGACGGTATTGGCTGCGTAATGAGGGATTGAAGAAACACCAATTTGATTCGCCACTCATTTTGCAAGAAATATATATGAGTTTGGCAGATGAGGATTGTATTTTTAATAAAGAAGAAAGAAAAAAAATTTATTCAATAGCTGAAAGTTATCAATCATGGCTGGAAAAAGAAAATAAACTTGATGAGAATGATTTAGCCCGTAATATGTTAATTATGTTGGAGAAGGGCAAGTTAAAGCCTGTTTATGACTATATTATGGTAGATGAGGTACAGGATTTAAGTGAACTCCAGATTTATTTATTATTATCATTAAAGCGCAATAAGGCTAATTTTAATGATTATTTTTTTAGTGGTGACATTCACCAGATGATTAATCCTACATATTTTAGCTTTAGCAGGCTTAGGATGCCTTTTCATTATCAACAAGTCGATAAAGAACTGCAGTTATTGGAGAAAAATTATCGTAGTCAGGAACATATTGTGCGGCTGAGTAACAAAATGGGAGAACTGTGCAAGACTTATATTGGAGCTAAGGATAACCTTAGTGCAATTCCTTTGCAGAGGCCGGGAAACCTACCCTTTTGGTTGATGCCAAATGCAGAAAATAGACAACAGCTATTTTCTATTTTACAACGGAGTGACCGAAAGTATGCAATTATTGTTGTTCCTAATGAAGCTGAGAAACAGCGTATTAAAGAGGAAACGGGAACAGCTGAACGTATTTTTACTGTGCAGGAAATTAAAGGGCTGGAATATGATTATGTAGTTTGCGTAAACATGCTGACGCCTTTTCAGAGTGAATGGCAAGATATTGTGAGTGGCCTGGGAAAAAAGAATGCTAAGTATCGTTATTATTTTAATATTTTTTATGTAGCATTAACCCGTGCCAAACGAAATTTATGTATTTATGAAGATAACATTGAACATCCGTTGCTCTTACAGATTCAAGAATTTATGCAGCAAATAGCCTTGTTTGATCAAAGTGTTCTTGATTTAGTAAGACGTGCTAATCGCCTAGAGGTACTAAATGATGCCCGCAATCAAGAACGTCTGGGGAATTATGATCAGGCTATGCAGGGCTATGCTGAGAGTAATGATCAGATTGGTGTTTTACGGTGTGAAGGTAAAATTTATCAGAAAAAAGGCTTATATTTTGAAGCTGTAAGATGTTTTTTGGCAGCAGGGGAAAATGATGAGGCTTGGGAGCTAGCAGAGGAACTAGAAGATGATAAACTTCGTTTATTTGTATTATTACAGATTGGGAAGTCACCAGAGGATCTGGAAGGTTTATTTGGCAAATCCTTAGGAATTATACATAAAATTATTACCAGTGAAACTGGTGATCCTGAGTTTATAGAGTTAGTGTATAAAAATTATCTGGGCCCTAAATGCACGGAATATCAAAAAAAATGTGATGATTGTCTAAATGGTATTGAAATGATCAAAAAGGAGTTTGCACTTGATGAGTGATAAGCAATTAGAAAATTTATTGAATGGGTTTGTCAGAAGCTCACAGTCTCTTAATTCATTACAGGAAGGCATTTTAAGTTTGCATGGAGTCATGGAACAGTTCCATAAAGCCACAGAGGATTTTGCAGTGAAAAATGAGATAGATACATTATTGCCGAGAGTAAATGAACATTTTGTACAGGCGAATGAGATGTATTCTAATATTACTAATAATTTGAAAAAAATTCAGGTACATACCGAAGAGATGCAGGTGACAGGACAGTTATGTTGCGGAAATATAGAACTGTCATGGCAACAATTGAATAACATTCAAGCATATTTACAAAAATATCTGGATGAAATCATACCTTTTTATCAGATCGTTGACGAAAAAATGGCTATAGTACATGATGTACAGCAGTCTACAGAGATAGATTTGAAGATCATTCATACTGATATGAATAAGATCCTGAATATGCATAGTGAACTTACTAGAAAACTAGAGCAACATAAGGAGCTTTTGCACCAGACTGCTGAGCAACAGCAGGATGTGGTAAAAGTTTTTACGACTATTGGTGAAATTGGTGATAAATGTGCAACTCAATCGGCACAAACCTTTGCTGAACTAAAAGCGATAGGCACTTATCTGGAGCAATATACTCAAGAGATGGTGCCTGCATATCAAAATTTGCAGGCAGAAGTAGGTTATTTAAAGGACATGCAGAGTAACATGACTGAAGTTGCCCGTTCCATAACTGGTAGTGTTCAGGAAATGGGTGTTATGCAGCAGGAATTACAGTTGCAACTGACTGAATATCGTCAAATGATGACTGAATCAAGACGAATGCAAGGAGAACTACTTGCTATTGCACAAAAAAATCTGGCAATGAACGCCTTTGTTGAAAAGATGAAAGGTACAGAGATAGTGGCAACTGAATATTTCAATGGGATCTGTGAACAATGGCAAAAAGAACATTTAAATGACGCAGTTGAGAAATGGGCAGAGGAAAATTTAGATGTGCTCATCATGAAGAAAATAAAAGGTGCCTTTGGTTTGTATCGAAAATAATAGACTCTTATAGATAAATAAGGAATGTCAAACTCGCAACATAACCGCATGTCATAGAGGACAAGGCGGTTATTTGTTATTTTTATTCCAGCCCTATATATAGGTGCAGGAGAAAGGAGGATTTTGTAGAAATATAGATGCTTATAGAGCAAAAAAATCTAAAATCAGCCATTATGATGGGGAGTTGATTCTATGATTAAAAATATATCTTCAATTGCCCTTCGTATCACGGTGGTTTATGGGGTAATAAGTGTATTATGGATTTTATTGTCTGATCATTTGTTAAATTATTTGGTTTCAGATCCAGTTCTAGTCACAAATATAGCAATTATAAAGGGATGGTTTTTTGTTGCCATTACGGCAGCATTGCTTTATAAATTGATTGATAGGAATACCAAGTTGCTGGTGGAGTCAGAGCAAAAGTTGCAAAAAAAGAATGAGGAAATCATGGCGACCTATGAGGAATTGTTGGCCAATGAAGAAGAATTAAAGCAACAATTTGATGAATTATTAAATAAGGAAGGGCAAATTAATAGGCGGAACGAATGTTTAAATGCTTTGCATGAAGCGTCCCTTATATTAATGCAGGAGCATATGGTAGAAGATCCTTTGGCGATAGTTGTAAAAAAAATGATGGCAGTGAGTGGTGCACAGTATGGCTCTATTTATTTGCTTGACGAGAATGATAAATGTATGCGACCTAAAGTCATCGATGGATTTTCAGCAGAAGAAATTATAACCAGTGTAAAACAAGGTGAAGGTAGTATCGGACAAGTGTGGGAGAATGGAAAAACACTTATCATTCATAATTATCATAAATGGGAAGGCAGATTACGTGAGCCTATCTATAGCCTTTTGCGAACTGTTATTGGTCTTCCTTTGACAGTCGGGGGGAAAGTTATCGGCGTTTTCAGTATGAACTATACAGTGGAACATAGCTTTGATAAAGAAGAACTACAAATGCTAGATAGCTTTGCAGAATTGGCCTCCATTACCTTGGGCAATATTATGTTGCATGAAGCTTTGCAGGCAAGCCAGAAGCGCAACCAAGCCTTAATTGAAGCATTGCCAGATGCCATCTTTCAATTGGATCAGCTTGGCACTGTGCTTGATTATAAAAAGGCCAAAGATTTTGAGTGGCTGCTGGATATGGAGGGCAAAATTGGCCAAAAAGTGGAGACGTTTTTATCGCCAGAACAGTCACAACTATTGATGCAAACCATAGGAAGTGCTCTTTCAACAGGTGTTACCCAAATTTTTACATACGAATATTTACATCAAGATATACCCTATTATCGGGAAGTACGAATTAATGCTTCTGGTCCTAAAGAAGTGATTGTAACGGTCAGAGATATTACGAATCGTAAAGAGATGGAGGATAAACTTCACTATTTGGCTTTGCATGATAAAGTGACTGGGTTATATAATCGGGTGTATTTTGAAGATCGACTACAACAGTTGACTGATAGTCAACAGGTACCAATTGGTATTATTATGTGTGATATTGATGGATTGAAATTAATGAATGATACCTTTGGACATCAAGCTGGAGATAACTTACTTGCTAGTGCTGCAAATATCATTGAAAAGTGTGTCGCAGAGGCTGGTGAGGTGGCGCGTGTGGGGGGAGACGAATTTGCAATAATTATCGAAAATCGAGATCGTATGCAAGTTGAAGAAATATGTCATTGCATTCTTGAGAGTGTCAACCAATTTCCCAAGATCAATACCCAAATTCCTATGAGTATTTCCATTGGACTGAGCGTTAGAACCCATCCCCAGCAAAGTATGTATGATGTGTTTAAAACTGCTGATGATAATATGTATCGTCAAAAATTACACAGTAGTCAAAGTGTTCGCAGTTCTATTGTACAGACCCTTGGCAAGGCTTTAGAGGCTAGAGATTTTGTTACTGGTGGTCACGCCGATCGAATGCAACATTTAATTGTAAAATTGGCAATGGCTGTGGGGCTTTGGGATAGTAGATTGTCTGATTTGCGTCTATTCGGCCATTTCCATGATATTGGCAAAGTGGGTATACCTGATGAGATTTTGTTTAAGCCAGGGCGCTTAACTAAAGATGAATTTGAGATTATGAAACGCCATTGTGAGATCGGTTATCGTATTGCTCAGTCTTCTAGCGATTTAGCACCTATTGCCGATTGGATACTGAAACATCAGGAATGGTGGAATGGCCAGGGCTATCCACTAGGAATAAAGGGGGATGACATCCCATTGGCTTGCCGTATATTGTCCATTGTTGATGCTTATGATGCCATGACAAATGATCGGCCATATCGGGCCGCAATGCAGCATGATGCAGCAATCACTGAACTTGAACGATGTGCAGGGACTCAGTTTGATCCAAGTCTTGTAGGGGTATTTAAACAATTAATAATACAATTTTAAAGTGTGAGTTGATATAAGGATTGTCTTTTTTTGACGGTTCTTATATTTTTTTTAGTATGTTTAGCAGGAATCAGATTAATGGGATAGAATATACAGAAACATAGATTAAATATACTGAGAGAACAAATTTAATCTATATTGGACAAGCATATTTTTTGAAATTAGATTTTGGTGATGGGTGATAAGTAATGGAAGTGAACAAAATGATAGTGGCAGGTATTGATGCCGGATCGACAACAGTCAAGGTGACTTTATATGATGGTACGCGTATGGAGAGTTGGCTAGGACTAGCCGGGTGGAATCCTCGGGCAGAGGCGACTGCTTTACTTGGGCAGGCTGTAGCCAATTGGGATACTGATTTAGAGGGGTTAGGGTATATTATTGGTACAGGTTATGGGCGGGTGAATTTACCTTTTGTCAGCAAAAGTATGACGGAAATAACTTGTCATGCTAAAGGTGCGGCTTTTTTGTACCCAGGTGTAGGTACTGTGATTGATATTGGTGGTCAGGATGCTAAGGCCATTCGGGTAGACGGGAATGGCAAAGTTTCCGACTTCATTATGAATGATAAATGTGCTGCTGGTACAGGGCGCTTTATGCAGGTCATGGCCAATGCCTTAGGACTTGATGTAGTAGATATGGCACAAATGGAGCTGCTGCCAGGGGAAGAGGTTTGTACCATCAATTCCATGTGTACTGTTTTTGCTGAGTCGGAGGTCATTGGGCTTTTGAATCAGGGATATTCACGCCAGGCCATTATGGCAGGTATTTATCAGTCTATTGCGAGTCGTATCGCAACAATGGCAGCAACTGTTTGTCCTCAATCAGCCATCGTATTTACAGGTGGGGTATCGCAAAATGTCTGGCTATGTTCAGCCTTGGAGAACAAACTGAACATGCCAGTGATTGTACCTGATAGGGCAGTTTTCGCCGGGGCCATTGGGGCCGCCTTATATGCCTGGGACGAAGTAACAAAATAATAAAGTAAAAGAATGGAGGCGATTATTTATGTCAGATCCAGTAACATTACTAAAGAAGGCCAAAGAAGGGGGTAAAAAAATAGTCGGGTTTTATTGTGTTTTTGCTCCTCAAGAATTAATCTTAGCAGCCGATGCTTTGGGTTTTGCCCTATGTGCGACTAAAGAAGAGCCAATTGCGGATGGTGAGAAAACTTTACCAAGAAATTTTTGTGCGTTGATTAAGTCCTCTTATGGTTTTGCCGTTACCGATAAATGTCCATACTTTTTATATTCTGACTTGATTATTGGTGAAACTACATGTGATGGTAAGAAAAAAATGTTTGAATTAATGTCTGATTTTAAGCCTGTCCATGTGATGAAATTACCGCAAAGCTATTTGGATGATAATGATAAACTCTATTGGTTGTCTGAAGTTGAGAAACTGAAGAGTGTTTTAGAAACAACCTTGGATGTGAAGATTACTGAGGAAGGACTCGTGAAGGCTATTCGTGTCCTGAATGAAGAAAGACTCCTTATGCAAGAGTTAGCAGGGCTGATGAAGGCTGATCCTGTACCCGTGAGTGGACAAGATTTACTCAAACTCATGTGGGGGCGGAATTTTACTTTTGATCGTGCTCAGTTTGCTGAGCAGATGAAAGAAATGATTCGTGATGTTAAGGAGATTATTGCTAGTGGCAAGGGAGCCTTTCCTAAAGGCGCAAAACGTGTCATTGTGACAGGTGTGCCGACAGGGGTAGGGGCCGAGAAGGTGATCAAGATTATTGAAGATTGTGGTGCGGCAGTAGTGTATATTGAAAATTGTGCAGGTATGAAGCAATTTGTGACTCTTGTTGATGAAACAAAAGCGCCTATGGAAGCCATTGCCGAAAAATACTTAAATACACCATGTTCCTGTATGAGTCCAAACCCTAGGCGGATGGAAATTTTGGATCAATTGGTGGAAGAGTATCAAGCTGATGGGGTCGTTGATATTGTATGGCAAGGTTGTCATACCTATAATGTAGAAAGTCGTGTATTGAAGGATTCTTTGAAAAAGAATAGTAATACTCAATTTTTACATATTGAGACAGATTATTCCCAAGGCGATGCTGAGCAAATCAAAACTAGAGTACAGGCCTTTTTGGAAATGATGAACTAAATGAAATCTCCCGTACGACCTAATTTATATTTCTTAAAATTGATGTGGCTTGTAAGCTAGCAAGAAATATAGATGATTTTAACGGTATTGACATAGAGATATACTATAGATATAATCTATAGTATATCTTGAAATATGTTATAGTGAAGAAGAGTTGTGTTTAGTGAGATCAAAGTAAAATAATCATGATTATTTTTAGTGGAGGAATTGAAGCCCTAATGACCTACAATGAAATCGCAATCACAGGAAGGAGAGAGGTTTAATTTAATATGTTAGATGTATCAATAAATAACTTGCAATTTGGCTATGGCGAGGAATTGGTTTTGAGCGGTGTGGACTATAAAGCCAAAGCCGGCGACTTTGTTTGTCTTTTGGGACAATCTGGTTGTGGCAAGAGTACGCTTTTACGATTGATTGCTGGTTTAGAGAAGTCAAATCCCGCGCAACTGCTGGTTGATGGCAAGCCTGTTAATGGGCCAAGCCTAGATAGAGCTATGGTGTTCCAGGATTATGGTTTATTCCCATGGATGACAGCAGGTGATAACATCTGCATTGCATTGAAGCAAAAGTATAAGGATTGGGATAAGCACAAAAGAAAAGAGGTAGCTTTGGAATGGTTGCGCAATTTGGGCTTGGACGAAGACCTTTTTGACAAATTTCCAATGAACCTTTCCGGAGGGCAAAAGCAGCGTTTTGCAACCGCTCGTGCTTTTGCAATGGATGCCCCACTGCTCTTGATGGATGAGCCTTTTGGCGCTTTGGATGCTGTTACCAAGGCCTTGTTGCAAGATACGGTTTTGGAGTTGTGGCAAAATGGGAAGCAAAATCGCAAGACTATCTTTTTTGTGACCCACAGTGTTGATGAGGCATTGCTGCTGGCAACAGATATTTTGGTTTTGGGACAAGCTCCAAGCAAAATCATTTATACTCACTCATTTACTGAAGAAACAAAGCCAAGACGGGAAACGTTGTTTACGGATCCCGCGGTGATGGATTTGCGCAACCTCTTGACGAAAATTATCAATGATGAAATTAACGAAAAAGCACTTCGCCTGAAGGAACAAAAAGCGAATGCCGTTGTTGGCAACCATCCTGAGAAATTATCATTTTTTAAAAGAAAGAAGGCTATGTAATAATGAAAAAAAGGTTATCTATAATGATTCTTTGTTTAGTTGCGTTGCTTGCATTTGTAGGATGTGGTTCTAATACTGCTACTAAAGACACTGCCGCTACCAAAACTACCAAAACCGATGTTTTAAAAGTTTCCGTTGCTGCTCAAAACAACTCTGGTCAAGTTTTTCAATATATGGCTAAAGCTCATAACTTCTTGGCAGAAGAAGGCGTTGATGTCAACATGGTATATATCAACAATGGTACAGATGCTTTCACAGCACTTGCCGGTGGTAAGGTTGATGTAATCTCTACATACGGTACAGGCGGTCCACTCATTCAAATTGCTAACGGCCAAGACTTCACCGTTTTCGGCGGCTATATGATTATTGGTGAAACACCTGTATTTGGTAAGCCTGAAACCCAATGGACAAGCCTGGAAAGCTTCCGTGGCAAAAAAATTGGTATCACCCGTGGTGGTACACCTGATATCGTGCTAAAAGGTATATTAAATGATGCAGGTCTTTTTAAGGATGTAACCTTTATTGAATATAAGAAAAATCAAGAGGTGTTGCAAGCTGTAGCCAGCGGCGAAGTTGACTTTGGTGCAACTGCAACCGGTTATGAATTGCAAGCTGCCGATCTGGGTTTGAAAGTCAAAATGTGGCCTGATGAGTACTGGCCAAACCATTCCTGCTGTCGTATGCTTGCTACCGGCAAATGGATGAAAGACGAAAAAAATCAAGAAGCCCTTTATCGTTTGCTCCGTGCATATTTGAGAGCTGAAGAAGCAATGCAGGGCAACATGGACGAAGTTGCTGATTTGGTTGTAAAAAATCTTGATCTGGACAAAGCTACCGTAGACAGCTTTGTTAAAAGCCCGCATATGAAATATGATACCGACCCATATAAAAACAGTGTAGTCAAGATGTGGGACAAGATGGGTAAATTCGGTTATATTAAAGATAACAACATCACACTTGGTGATCATATCAATACTACAATTTACAAAAAGGCTTTGGATTCTTTGATTAAAGATTATCCTAACAGCCAATTCTTCAAAGATAAACTTGTTCAATTCAACCAAAACAACGCATAGTAGAATTGTTTGAGTTTTTAAGGGATAATTTAATTTGACAGGTTTATGTAAAAGGTTGAAAAGAGGGGTTTATCTAATGGTGAAAGTTGTAAAAAACTATGGGGGCGTTATCACCATAGGTATTTGCATTTTGATTAGCTATATCTTACTGACAGATGTGTTTAAAGTTTTATCCACTTTTCTTTTCCCAAGTATTTTTGATGTTATAAAACTGTTTCCCATGTATAGCGGACAGTTGTTTACCGGTTTAATAAGTTCGTTGTCGTTGTTGGTTACTGCTTATGTTTTGGCTGTTATCAGTGGGATTGCAATTGGCACCTTGATTGGCTTGATAAGCGGTCTGCGCAAAAACGTAACACCTTATATCTATGCTTACAGTGCTATTCCAGTGCCACTTCTTACACCATACGCTATCAATTTGTTTCCAACTTTCAAGGCCGCTTCCATGTTTCTGATTTGGTTGGCTGCATTCTGGGTGGTTTTGAGTACAACCATTGGTGCCGTTATGAGTATTGACAAACGTTATTTGGAAAATGCGTCAACCTTGGAAATGCCTAAAATGGAAATGCTTTTCAAGATTATTTTGCCGGCGGCATCTCCTAGCATTTTGGTCGGTTGCTCCGTGGCCTTATCCTTATCGTTTATGATGTTGGCTGTTGCTGAAATGTTCGGCGCAACCTCCGGTATGGCCTACTTTGTTCAATACTATTCCGACTTTGCAAAATTTGACGTGGTAATGCTGGGCTTCTTGTTTACAGCTGCGGTTTTGGTTTCGATTATGTATATATTTGATACAATCAAACACCGAATTTTGCATTGGACAATCAATAACTGATAATTGAATTTCGCAGTTTGCAAGCGCAGTTTCCCCAATTGGACATTGGGGAGTGTGAGAAAAAAATGGGACGGTGTTAGCCCATGACAACACACCGTAGAAAAGCCGCGAATCTTCGCGGCTTTTCTAGCAGTGTTGATCGGTTTTAGTCTTTGAGGCCGAGTTTATTGTTCCGCCAGTAGCCAGAGTATATGGCGCCCAGCGGGTTGTGGCATAACACACGGTCTTTGGCTACTAGGGTCGAGACAGGCGCCGCGGAGCAACGAGTAAAAATCATATCATGACCAACACATAAGCCTACGATAAAATTTAGGTCAGTTTTGGCTTCGTTGAGAACCTTGGCTTGGACAGCGGGGTTACAGATCGCTTCGAACTTGCCGGCCTTAATCTGTTCCAGGTTAAATTCAGTTTTTGAGATCCCGCAAATTTTGCAGCATGCGGAATGAACAGTGAAAAACTTTTCCAGGTACTGGACTATGTATTTTGCTTCCTGGGCAAGTCCCATACAAAAAGCTACACCAATGGAATGACAAGATAATTCCTGCGCGAGCTTTACACTCTCTTCAATCCGTGTAAGCTGTAAGTAATAGCGTCCTTCTATTTTGGCAGCAGCCTCCATAATTTGTTGGCATTCTTCGGTGTATTGATCTGCGACCTCGTTAATAGGGAGACGGAGACAGTTTTGCCCTTTGGTGCAATTCCTGGTGTCACATGATGCGCAATTCATTGGTATTCCTCCCGACAATTTATTTTTTACAATCAAAGTTGACTTACTCTATTATATCAAAAAATGCATCAATAAAGTGGTTGCTTGGCATAGAAAAAATATATAATTAAAATGCAACAGAAATTCTGGAAAGGTGGTTATGAAATGGTATTGAAAAAAGAAGCTTTTTTTCAGCAGTTATCAGATGCCGTCTTCGAAATGGATGAAGAAAAAGCTGCATCTGTAGCTGCTGAGGTAGTGGCGAATGAGATCGACGCTGCCGAGGCAATCGAACAAGGTCTTTCCGTAGGCATGGCAAGAGCAGGCAAAATGTATGAAGAGGAAGAATATTTCATTCCCGAATTACTCCTGTGTGCTGATGCAATGTATGCGGGTCTGGATGTCCTGAAGGTTCATTTAAAATCTAGCGGCGAAGTGAAAGGTAAGATTGTCATCGGCGTAGTTGAAGGTGATACTCATGATATCGGTAAAAATATTGTTAAAATGATGCTTGAAACGGCTGGGTATCAATTAATTGATCTGGGACGTGATGTCTCGCCTCAGAAATTTGTTACTGCAGCAAAAAGCGAGCAGGCTCAGATGATAGCTGTGGCGACGCTTATGAGTACGACGATGAACGGCATGGGAGAAATCATTCAATTGCTGGAAAATGAGGGGATAAGAGATCACTGTAAAGTCATCATTGGTGGAGGACCTGTGTCGGCTGCCTTTGCCCAAAAAATCGGCGCAGACGGATATGCCGCAAATGCGATGGAAGCCGTTAGGATGACTAAACAAATACTCTAACCAGTATGTTGAGAAAGAAGGTTTAATTATTTTGACTCCCAAGAAGAGACTTTTAAGAGTGCTGAATAAGCAGGCGGTTGATAGGCCGCCAGTCATCTGTCCTGGTGGTATGATGAATGCTGCCATTGTCGAAATTATGACCCATACTGGGAATCTATTACCCGAAGCTCATATGGATAGTCATATCATGGCGAATTTAGCTGCTGATATTCATCGTTTAACGGGATTTGAGAATATCGGTATTCCCTTTTGTATGACAGTTGAAGCTGAAGTAATGGGTAGTGAGGTTTCCTATGGCTCTTTAAGCTGTGAACCCAAAGTTAGTAAGGAAAAATATGCTTCGTTTACTGAGGTGATATGTAAGGATATACCAGACTTATTGTGCAAAGGAAGAGTGGAAACCGTTCTGAATGCCATTAAAGAGTCGGCCATGAATTATCCGGAAATTCCTGTGATTGGTAATCTTTGCGGCCCGATAAGCCTAGCTGCATCTTTGGTTGATCCTGTGGCTATGCTGAAAGGATTACGGAGAGATAAGGATAACGCTCATCGGGTATTGAACTATGTAAGCAATGTAATAGGGGATTTTGCGGCGTTAATGATTGGGTGCGGGGCAAGTGTGATCGCTATCTCAGATCCGACTGCCACGGGAGAAATTTTAGGACCCCAATTATTTGAAGAATATGCAGTACGATACATCAATCAAATCATATCGACTATACACCAACGTGAAACGAAAGTGATTGTACACATTTGCGGCAATATGAATCGAGTCCGGAATTTACTGCCAAGCATTCAAGCAGATGCTATCAGTGTTGATGCTCTCGTTAACCTGCAGAAACTAAAAAATGATTTTCCTCAGATGATCACCATGGGAAATGTTAGTACCTATTTGCTTCAGGATGGTTTGCCAGATACCATCAAAAAGACTACCAAAAGGCTAGTGGAAGAAGGCGTAGATATTATTGCACCTGCTTGTGGACTGAGTACATCTACAGCCATAAGCCAGATCCAAACTTTGACACAAGCCGTTAAGGAGTAGCAGAATGGCAGCGTATCAGATATTTGTTTGTAATGGAAAGTAGTTGATTTTCAACTAGTATTAGGAGGTATTCGTTATGTTTGTAGATCAGATGACTCCCCTTGAACGTATGAGTGCTTATAATAAGGGAGAGGCTGTGGATAGACTTCCTTGTATTCCTTCTGTGGGAAATGGGGCGGCCAGAGTGATTGGCGCTAAAATTTCTCAGTTTAGGAATAATGGTGACCTAATCGCTAAAGCCCAAGTCGAATCTTATAAACTGTTCCGCTATGATGTTGTAAGGATTTTTACCGATTTATATATCCAGGCTGAAGCAATGGGAGCAAAGGTGGTGTATCCCCTTGATGAAACAGCCCATTTAGAAAGCTCAGTTATCAATAATATCTCGGAAATCGGCAAGTTGCGGCCTCCTAACCCACATAAAGACGGGCAACTCCCTGAGTTTTTGAAAGCGATGAAAATTGCTTTAGACGAGGTGGGAAAAGAAGTTGGAGTGATCGGGTCAATCACTTGTCCCTTTACCACCGCTTCATTTTTAATTGGTACTGAGCAATTAACTAAACTTATGTTAAGACAACCACAAACCGCTCATCAACTTTGCGAGATTGCTTTGGAGGCAAATCTGCAGTGGGCAGAGGCTATCCTGGATACTGGCTGTGGCGTAACGTTAAGTGATCCGGTTGCATCGTCGACCATTATCAGCCCCGATAAATTTAGAGAATTTGCTTTTCCCTATCTTAAAAGGCTGATAGCCTATATCAATTCCCGAGGAAAATCAGCTACCTTGCATATCTGTGGTAAGACTAATAAAATTTGGGAAGACATGGTTGAAACAGGGGCGGCTTGCCTTAGCCTTGACAACGTTATTGATATGGCAGGAGCTAAAGAACAGGTGGGAGGGAAAGTTCGTTTATCAGGCAATGTAGATCCATCTACAGTCATGTTACAGGGCTCGGTTCGCGATGTTCAATTGGCTGTAGTCAACTGCATCGAAAAAACCTATGATTCTCCCAAGGGGTATATTGTATCATCAGGTTGCAGCTTGCCCACAGAAGTCCCCTTCGAGAATATTCACGCAATGATGAATATTGTTAGAGAAATCGGCTTTCCCATTAATAAAGAAAAATTGGAGCAAGTGAAAGCAAGTCTGTAAGAGAGTGATCACATCTTTACTATAAGGGAGGCGTAACTTCTTTTTCTCAAGAAGTTACGCCTCCCTTATAGTAAGAATGATACCTTTTAATCAGATAAGTTAGCCCATAGCAGGCTTATTGACACTGGATGCTTTCAGAAAACATCTCGCGGAGTTTATGCTTCAAAATTTTTCCGCTGCCACTGAGGGGGAAACTGTCAACAAATGCTACATACTCTGGAATTTTAACGCTGGCAATTTTACCTTTGCAGAAAATTCGCACTTCTTCAGGTGTGAGAATAGGGCCTGCTTTCAACTGAATATAGGCCATTACTTTCTCGCCATATTTGCTGCTTGGAATACCGATGACTTGAACATTGTTTATCGCTGGGTGGCTGGAGAGAAAATTCTCAATTTCTCGAGGGTATATATTCTCGCCACCGCGGATTATCATATCTTTGATTCGGCAGGTGATTGTACAATAGCCATTTTCCGTCATTATGCCAAGGTCACCGGTATGCAGCCACCCGTCTTTATCAATGGCGGCGGCGGTTTCTTCAGACATTTTATAATAGCCTCTCATAATATTGTAGCCGCGGGCGCGAAGTTCGCCTTGCACCCCTGGGGGTACTTCTTGCCCTGTTTCAGGATCGAATATTTTCATTTCTACGCCAGGCAGTGCCCGTCCGACAGTCGAAAGCTTCAATTCCAGAGAGTCGTCTGCCCTAGTATAGGTCATGCAGGGGGAGGCTTCGGTCTGCCCGTAAGCAACTACTATTTGAGGAATGTTCATAATGTTTATGATTTTTTTTATGACTTCACTTGGACATGCGGCACCAGCCACCATTCCGGTGCGCAGAGAAGCCGTGTTAAAAAAGGATTTTTCATATAACTCCAGTTCCATAAGAAACATGGTAGGCGTCCCGAGCACTGCTGTGCAGCGTTCTTTTTCAATCGTGTTAAGCACTTTTTCTGCTTTAAATATTTCCACAGGAATCATTGTTGCCCCAGCGACTACACAACAAAGGGTGCCTGCCACACAGCCAAAGCAGTGGAAGAATGGGACTGGTATACACAAGCGGTCAGTATGATCGAGTTTCATACCTTCTGCCATTCCAATGGCGTTATTAATTATATTATAGTGAGTTAGCATGACGCCTTTGGGTATCCCAGTGGTACCAGAAGTATAGACCATATGGATGACATCCTTAGGGTTCAACTCAGCCATACGAGCCGATAGTTTTTCATCCGAAACCGATTGCGCCATTTTTATTACATCATCCCAGGTGAACATGCCAGGACATCCTTCATCTCCGATCATGATCACATTTTTTAAGAACGGCAGTTTTTTTGAAATCAGTTCTCCCGGGTTACAGTGATGCAGTTCAGGGCAAAGTTCATAGATCATGCTTTTGTAACTAGAACTTTTCGTGCCTTCCATAAGAACCAAGGTCGTCGCATCAGATTGCTTTAGCTGATTTTCTAGTTCAAACGATTTAAAATGGGTATTCACTGTTACAAGGACTGCTCCAATTTTGGCACTTCCATACTGAGTAATGACCCATTCTGGTATGTTGGTAGCCCAAATGGCAACATTGTCGCCTCTTTTTACGCTCAGTTTTAGTAATCCTTTGGCAAATTTATTGCATTCTTCCTGCAACTCTGTGTAGGAATATCGCAAGCCACGATCAGGGTAAACAAGAGCCTCATTATCAGGATAAATTGCTGCTGTGCGGTCGAGCAGTTTACCCAAAGTAATATTATCGGAAAATCCCATCATTACCCCCCTCTATAATCTTCCGTAGTAATATCAACATAAACAATTATTGTAATATGTTTCACATATTACAATAATTGGGAAGGCTTTAAGATGATTCAATTATACTTTAGAATGATCGTTGTGATCTATTGACGAATTCTACATTCGGAATTGCTTTGCTTTTGTATTTTTGTACAAAGGATTCGAGGAATATTTTGCAAGCAGTTGGTTCTCTTTTAATTTCTATCGGACAGACCTTGTCCCAGTTGCTATTCAATAAACTCGACACTCATTATTGGTTTATGAATGTTTGTCTGAATCGGCTTGCTCTGAACCGTTGTGAGAGTGTACAAAACTAAATTTCTTTGATATAGTAATATTATCTGAATTTTAAGTATATTTACATAAATCTAGCTGAATGCTGGACTGAAAAGTGACTCGATGTTTGAAATATTGGGGGGATGTGTAATGGGAATCGAAATGACTGAGGACAGTGATTTTAGGGGGGGCGCACTTTACCAAGAATTTTTGGACATTGTTATAAGCGGTGGCAGTTATAAAGGAATTGCAGATTTACTGGCTCAGAAGCTTCAGGCAAGTATCCTGATTGAGGATGAATTTTTCCGAGTACTTGCACGTTCTTTTTTAAATACCCCTCCTATTTCTTCAAATACATCTAAGGGAAATCGAATAAAATATTGGAAACCTCAGCGTGTAGATCCGATAATCATTAACAACGTCCGCCTGGCGCAGAATTCTGATCAGCCTGTTGAACTGCCAGAGTTACCTGATTATGGGATTCATTACCCTAGACTCATATTTCAGGCTATCATAAAAAATAAAATCACAGGATATTTACACATATTTAAGAAAAATTTGAACCTGGATCAAAGGCGAATTGTACAGGTGGCTCTGCACAGCTTAGTGTTATTGGAGACCTGCCGGCATGGACAGGAGGCACTAAAAGATGGGATAATGAAAAATTTAATTCTAGGTCTTATATCTAATAGTAAAGGTGAGGACAGTAACCTTGATGTGGGAAAAGGGTTCCTAGGTTTCGATCTATCTCAGGAGGCGGTTTTGGCTGTCGTCCAAATTAAGACCCCGCCAGGGCTCAGTGAAATAGAAAAAGTTTTGCACAGCATCAACAGTGATCTCTGTTCTTGTATACCGGTCAGCGCTAGTGCCACTGCCATTAGTGATGAACAGGCAGTACTATTGATTCAATCGCCTGACGGCAACACCTTAGAATCAAATATGCTTGCCCAATATCTACAGTCGCTATTCGAGGCACTGAAGATGATTTTCAAGGATCATCAGGTAAGAATAGGCGTGGGTCGCCAGTGCAACAAGCCCCAGCATTATAAGGTCGCTTTTGGCGAAGCCTGCAAAGCTCTATCTATTACAGGTCTCAAACCAGAGGGCGAAGAGGGTGTGATTTACTATTACTCTGTGAAGTTGATGGGATTTATGATGGAACTGACTAACGTTCAAACTTTGCAGGTATTTGTGCAGCGCACTCTTGGGAAACTGCATGAGTATGGTGTTACCAATAATATCGACTTGCTTGAAAGCTTAGAGTGTTATTTAAATCATAATAGTTGCATCCAAAGTGCGGCAGGGGAGTTGTACATTCACCCTAATACCCTCCGCTACCGCCTGGAGAAGGTGGGAAAGATATCCGGTCTTGATTTGACGAACAATGATACAAAACTGGAGATTCAGCTTGCTATTAAGCTATTCAGGTATCAGGAAGGGCTCATCCGGAAAGTTTAAATTGCTGATACAAAGAGGTCTGGCTGTCAGAAAATCTGGCAACCAGACCTCTTTGTATCTATTATGTACAAAAATATATGGAATAAATAACAATATATGGAATAAATAATTAGGAGTATAATTATATAAGATACTATGAAATTAAGGAGGAAGAAACATGGAGAATTTTACGTGGTGGACTGAGGAACACAATCAGCTGCAAAAAGAGGTAAGAGAATTTGCAAAACAGATGGCTCCTAGGGAAATGGAGACAAGGTGGAAGAGGGAATTCGCGTGGGATATTTTTGCAAAAATCGGTGAAAGAGGATTTTTAGGTGCTGCCATTCCCAAGGAATATGGGGGGATGGGACTGGGTGCAACCGGAGGTTGTATTGTGGCTGAGGAGCTTCACTCTATAAGTCCAGGAATCGGAAGGATTGTCGTGGGTAATATGATAGGGGGACTTCGGCAAATCATTGAATTTGGAAATGAGGAGCAAAAGCAGAGATTTCTTCCGGTAGCCGCAAAAGGTGAACTGGGAGCTGTTGTTATCACTGAAATGACAGCAGGTACAGATGCCTCTGGATTAACTTTACAAGCAAAACGAGAAGGCGATTCCTACGTCCTCAATGGGAAAAAACGTTTTATTGTTGCTGCCGGTGTGGCAAAACGGCACTTTGTGTACGCTAAGACAAGCGATAATCCCGAGGATATCGCAAAACATCGGCATATCACTGCTTTTGTTGTCAAGAAGGGTACACCAGGTTTCAACACAGAACAGCTCAACGAGATTCTCGCTTTCGAAAATATTCAAAATGGTTCTTTCGATTTTGATAATGTAATTGTTCCGCTAGCGGACAGGATTGGAGAAGAAGGCGAAGGCTGGAAGATTATGATGGAGGGTCTCAATTTTGAGAGAACCCTCATTGCCGCCGGGACGCTTGGTTGGCAGAGAACATTATTGAGATATGCCGTTCCATATGCCCAACGTAGGGTTCAGTTCGGAAAACCAACTATCGATATTCCTGCCAACCAGACTAAAATTGCGGATGTCATCATGAAACTCACCGTATCCCGCCTGGCAGTGTATCATACGGCGTATTTATGGGATTTGGGAAAAGATATTACCATCGAATCGAGTACGATTAAGGCTTTTGGTGCCGAAAACACTTTGCAGTCTGCACTTGATGTCACTCAGGTTATGGGGGGGGACGGCGTCAATCGCTTCTACCCAGTCCAAAATATATTTGAGGTTGCAAAGGTTGAGCATATTGCTGGAGGAACAGTGGAAGCCTGCAGGTTGGTTATCTTCAGAAGCGGTCTAAAGCTATTGGCAGAAGATATGCAGATGCCGCGCCGGGTGAAAAGTGAGGAACTTGGTGTGCCAATACCAACATTTGCTCCAGTTGAGAAGAAACTTGCCGTGAGCGAAGACGCTGTACTGGCTGTATTGGCAGAGGACTACAGGGTGAATCCAGGTCTGCATATGATGCTGATCGATATCAAGCAGTATATAGACGCTAATGATGAAGCTCTGGTCAAAGCTATTGAAGCATTGGAAAAACAGGGCTTAGTTATGGCCTATCGGACCAGGAAGGGCATACAGATGGCCAAGGCCACTTATGAAGGCCTGAAAAAGGCACATCCTAAGGAGTACTACAAATGGTATCCCCAGTGGGCGACTGAAGACAGGAGATAGCTCTTCATGTAATTATTGTGAAAAAGCTCATTGCGGAGCAATCGCTTCAGCTTGTATAGTAGCCTGATGTTAAGCCAGCGTTTCTACCAAGTGTAGAACGCTGGCTTGAATTATAAGATACAAAGAGGTCTGGCTGTCAAAGAATCTGGCAGCCAGACCTCTTTATATCAGTTATATACAAAATAGAAACGTCTATTTATGGAATAAACATCAATAGATGGGAGCGGCAACCCGAGGTATAATTTAGTTACAATTATATATTGTAAAATTATGGATAAGAAGTTTGCGGTTAAAGATACTCAAGGGGGAATGACAGGAAAAGATCGAAAATCATCCAGGCTATTTGCGAGACCTATGACTGAAGTTTTCTGAATTGAAAGGAGGAACACAATGAGCATGAAGGACGAATTAGAGAAGATTGCTGGAAAGGAGAACGTGAGTGACGCAGGAGATGACCTCCGCGGGTATTCTCGGGATTTTAGTCTCCTTCCTCCAGGAATGGCCAACATTATCGTAAAACCTGAGACGTCGGAACAAATATCAGCGGTGGTAAAATGGGCTAATACGAACAATGTCCCCATTGTCCCGGTTAGTTCAAAGGTGCATTTCCATGGCTGCACGATACCCAAACAGGGTGGTATTATTTTAGACCTTGGCAAGATGAACAAAATTATTGAGAATGACGTTTTTGACCGCAGGTGTCGCATCGAACCAGGTGTTACATGGAAGCAACTTGTGGAGGAATTAGATAAGAAGGGGATGCGGATGGTTATGCCGCTGTTGCCCCATCCGGAACGCTCTGTTCTCACCGATTATCTTGAAAGGGCAGTGCCGACCAATACGGTATATGATTATGGTGAGCCCATGCAGAGTATGGAGGTTGTTTGGCCCACAGGAGAGATCTTCAGAACAGGATCAGCCAGTGTCACCGGTTATCCTAACGCCAAAGCAAGAGGAAACAACCCCTCAGGACCTGGCCTTGATTTTTATCGTTTACTCCAGGGAGCCCAAGGGACAATGGGCACGGTTACCTGGGCAAGTCTCAAAACTGAGTCTAAACCTCAGATAGACAAGATTCTCTTTGCTCCGATCACCAATCTCGCTCGTGGGCAGGAGTTCCTTTATAGAATTCTCCCAAGGAGGATCGGTCAGGAAGTCCTCCTGCTCAATAATGTTGATCTGGCCACCATTCTTGCTGATGAATGGCCAAATGATTTTGAAAATCTACGTTCCACTTTGCCGGCATGGACCCTTGTTCTTGTCATTTGTGGTCTTGTGCGTCGCCCTGAGGAAAAAGTGGCCTATGAAGAGAACTTCCTCAATGACGTACTGAAGAACGAGTTTAAAGACATTTCCCTTACTGATAATCTCCCCGGCTTTCCTGGTATCGGACGAAAACTTCTGCCTATGCTGAGAAATCCATGGACAAAGGAAGTTTATTGGAAGAATCAGTGGAAAGGCGCGTCACAAAGTCTGTTTTTTATTGGGAAACCCAAAGACACGCCCAAATTTGTAAGCATAATGCAAGCTGTGGCCGTGCAGCACGGATATGTCCCTGAAGATATTGGTATGTATATACAACCGATTGAACATAACAGAGCTTGCCAGGTGGAGTTCACCTTCTTCTATGATTCAGAATGTGAGAGTGCCAAGGCGGCAATGGCAGACCTCTACCAAAGTGCTGCCGTAGCTCTCATAGGTGCTGGGGCATATTTTAACAGACCATATGGTGTGCTGGCGCCAATGATGTACGAGCGGGCTGGATCATATACGGCATTGTTAAAGCAGGTAAAAGGAATTTTTGACCCCAATAACATTATGAATCCTGGTAATTTGTGCTTTTAAGGTGAAAGGAGGAGACGATATGTCCAAAATTCATGAAACAATGAAAGATCGCTATGATACGCCAACAGAGAAAGTTAGCTTAGATGTAAAGGATCTGAAAAATTTTCGTTATGATATGGACCATTGCATTAAGTGCAAAGGCTGCTACTGGGTGGAACATACTTATATGCCGGGCATCAAATTTACCACTCGTTGTCCGAGCGGCACATGGAACGATTTTGATGCATACCAAGCAGCTGGCAAAATGAGGATCGGAATTGATGTGCAAGAGGGTAAACTGGAATGGACTCCTAAGTTATTGGAGGTTATATATGCCGATCCTCTCTGCGGTGCCTGTGATGTAGGCTGTAAGCGAAATCTGGATCTTGAAATCGGCTTAACTTTGGAAGCATTGCGAGTCAAAGCGGTCAAGGATGGCGCAGGACCTATGCCTGCCCATAAAAAAGTTGCTGAGAATATTGCTAAATCACATAATCAGTTCGGTTCACCTCATGAGAAACGAACAGGATGGCTTACCGCAGACATCAAGGTTGCCGACAAAGCCGATATAATTTACTTCCCAGGTTGCTCTGCCTCCTATACAAATCCAGAAATTGCTCAGGCGACAGCCAAGATCATTAACGCTACAGGCGCTTCTTTCAGTCTTATGAAAGAGGAGCGGTGCTGCGGTAATACGTTATACTCAGTGGGTATGATCGACGAGGCCACTGAAATTGCCAAACGCCAGGTGGAAGCGGTAAGGACTTCGGGTGCGAAAACACTTCTCACATCATGTGCTGAGTGCTACCGAATGTGGAAAGTGGACTATCCGAAGATGCTCGGCATAGCAACAGCTGATTTAGGGTTCAACGTGATGCACTTAATGGAGTTTGCCGATGAAGCCATTGCTAATGGCAGCTTGAAGCTGACCAAGAAGGTTGACCTAAAATTGACCTATCACGATGCTTGTAGTGTTAGCAGGCTCTCTGATCCTTGGACCCCATGGTCGGGAGAGCGGGGCTGGATGGGTTGCATTGAACCTAGGCTTAAGAGACGGCGTGGCACGACCGGGCTTTATGCACAGCCGAGGAATATTTTGCAGGCTATTCCAGGTGTAGATCTGGTTGAGATGATTCGTATTAGGGAGAATGCCTTCTGTTGCGGTGCAGGGCGTGGCACGAAAGAAGCTTTTCCTGAGCTTGCCAATTTCGCAGCACAGGAACGCCTGGCGGAAGTGAAGGAAGTGGGCGCTGAGACTCTCGTTTCTTCCTGTCCTTTCTGTAAGAATAATTTCTCACAAGCCGCAAAGGAAAATGGTGAAAAACTGCAGGTAATGGATATCTCTGAAGTTATCCTTGCTTCGCTATAAAGGAGGTAAGAATATGGCCATCAAAAAAGACGTGTTTCAGGCATTGGCAGCCATTGTTGATCCACAGTATATTTCGGATGATCCGGTAATTCTTGCCGCGTACCGTTCAGGACCAGGAGGCTATGAATCTGGCAATGGTTATGAGCGGATGATGACGAAACTTCCCGGGGCAGTTATTCTGCCAAGGACAACAGAAGACATTCAGAAGATAGTGAAGATTTGTCATCGTTATAATGTGGCCTATGTTCCCTACGCAACCGGTTTTTACGGTCCCCGTTCCCATCCCCACGAGGAAAATGAAGTGCTTATTGATATGAAACGTATGAAGGACTTTGCCTTTGATGATGATCATTGGTGTGCCACCATACAACCAGGTATTGTGTACTCACCCTTCCAAGAGGAATGCTTAAAACGTGGAGGTTACGTAGTTGTTGGTGGCGGTGGTGCCCAGACATCGGTTATTGCCAACCTGATCTGCGATGGCTGGTCTCCCCTTAGCATGAGGATTGGCTTGCCTCATCGTCGAATCCTGGGCCTTGAACTGGTGCTGCCTGATGGCGAGCTTGTTAAAATGGGCTCTCTAAGTATAGGTGATGATGGTTTCTGGGGGGAAGGCATCGGTCCTGATCTACGGGGTATCTTGAGAGGTTATACCGGTTTGTTGGGATGTATGGGCATTGTCACCAAAATGGCAATTAAGGTCTTGCCGTTCCAACCGGAAAAACTCGTGCCAGGCGGTATCTCTCCGAATACCGCACTGCAATTGCCCGAAAAACGGGTTAAGTGGATCAATTACCAAGTGCCGAGCAAACAGGCTGAACAACAGGCAATGTACCAAATCGGCAGGGCCGAGATTGCTGGCGCGGTCACCAAGGTCCCCGTGTTCTGGCGAGCTATTGCGAAGGCCGAGGGCAAGGAAGAATTCTGGGACTTGTGGAATAAGGAGACGCCAGAGAGCGTAGAGAACTTCCATCTTCTTCGCGTATTGCTCATTGGCTATACATCTGAAGAGCAGATGCGTTACGATGAAAATGTATTAAACGATATTTTTGCCGAAGTAGGCGGCAGGGCACGACCAACCAAACCTTCTGATGAATCCTGGATAAAGAACGCTGATTCAGCAGGTATGTGGCTTATGTGCGGTTCTTACGTGTCTGTTGATTACATTATTGAATCGATTCCTCATGCTGAAGCCCATGGTCCATGCTACGCAGACTTGAAGGCTAAGTATACTCCGCCCTTTATGCCAGACCATGGAGATCCAGGTTGGACCATGGGTTGTGAGGCCGGTCATCAGGGGTATTCGGAATTTTTGATCTACTGGGATCAGCGCGAAGATACCAATCCAGTTGATCAGTTCTATGTAGAGACATCAAAAATGAACATTCGAGAAGGTTTCTACACCTCGTTACTCGGCTCTCACCAACCGCTGTACCTGACAGGACCAGCTTATGGACCCAACTATCATGATTGGCTTCTAAAGTTAAAGAGCACATTAGATCCTAAATGGGTTTGCCATCCGCCGCTACCTATTTCCCATGACGTTTTTGTGGAAAAGGCAGAGTGGATGAAATCTGTGAAGACCTGGGAGACTCCTGAAGAATTTCCTATACCAAAGGGCAGGGGCTAAAGTGAATACAGTGAAATAACTTATTCATTCACTATATTACAGTAACTCAAATTGCTCCTAGTAATCAAATAGGGAGACACAAAAGAAGCCGTTAATTTTTCGGCTTCTTTTAGTTTTTTATAGT
>Ga0316613_10000492_pt1 | contig 31954 bp, 29 predicted proteins | sample OWC_soil_day10_C_2_FD_207647 | JGI IMG/M metagenome (GOLD analysis project Ga0316613, IMG submission 207647) | Wetland soil microbial communities from Old Woman Creek delta, Ohio, United States - OWC_soil_day10_CT_b | ecosystem: Environmental > Terrestrial > Soil > Wetlands | place: USA: Ohio...
GCGATCCGGAAACAGAACGAACGCACATGAACATCAATACATCTTGATCAACGACAATGAACCGGGCTGACAGCCAGATTTAAAATTTGGCGGGGTTGACAGGAAGTCCCTTAGAGACCGTTCAGGCCGAGTGGTGTGAATTGGCCCGGGCAGGCTCCGAAGTACACCGGCCACACGTCTGGCGGCTTCGTTGAGGAACCGAAGGTCGGCAGCTGGCCGAACCCGGACGACGATGCGCTCAATGCATTCCGCCACAATACTGCGGCGCGCAACGAAAGATCAAGCTCCGGTTACGGATACCCAAAATTAGCCGCCGACGCCTGAAGACACGCCCCGCTTTCTGTGCTAGCTTGCCTTGAGGATTCAAACAACTGCGAAAACCTCGTCCAAGGGGATACCGATGCTCGAACAACACTATCTGCGTAGTCTTTTCGAACCCAAATCGGTGGCCGTGATCGGTGCATCGGATCGAGAAGATTCGGTCGGCCATTTCCTGTTCAAGAACATCCTGGTCTCGGGTTACAAGGGGCGGCTCTATCCGATCAACCCCAAGCACGAGACCGTTCAGGGCCAGCAGGCGTACAAGTCGATCGAGGAGATCGGCGCGCGCGTCGAGCTGGCGATCATCGCCACGCGCGCGCAGACGGTTCCCGAAATCGTCGAGCAATGCGGGCGCAGCGGCATCAAGAACGTCATCATCATCACCGCCGGCTTTTCCGAAGCCGGCCATTCAGGCGCCGCGCTCGAACGCAAAACGCTCGAGATCGCGCGCAGCTACAACGTGCGGGTACTCGGCCCCAATTGCCTGGGAATCATCCGCCCCGAACTCAAGCTCAACGCGACTTTCCTGCGCGCTTCGGCCAACGCCGGCAACCTCGCGCTGATCTCGCAGTCGGGCGCCATCTGCTCGGCCGTTCTCGACTGGGCCAAGAGCAACGGCGTCGGCTTCTCGAGCGTGGTCTCGCTGGGCAGCACCGCCGACGTCGACTTCGGCGAGATTCTCGATTACCTGGTCTACGACAACCGCACGCATTACATCCTGCTTTACATCGAGGGCATCCGCAACTCGCGCCGCTTCATGAGCGCCCTGCGCTCGGCGGCGCGCATCAAACCGATCATCCTGCTCAAGGCCGGCCGCCACGCTGCGGGTTCGGCGGCGGTCAAGGTGCACTCGGGAATGGTCGCCGGCTCCGACACCGTTTTCGACGCCGCGGTGCGCCGTTCGGGCGTCGTTCGCGTGCAGAACATCGGCCAGCTCTTTTACGCTTCGAAAGCGCTGGCGTCGAAGTTCCGGCCGCAGGGCAAGCGCTTGGCGATCATCACCAACGGCGGCGGCCCAGGCGCGATGGCCGCCGATCGCGCCGGCGATCTCGAGATTCCGCTCCCCGAGTTGTCGGCCGAAACGATGCAGGCGCTCAACGCCAAGATGCCATCGACCTGGTCGCGCAGCAATCCGATCGACATCCGCGGCGACGCCACCCCGGCGCGCTATCGCGACGCCATTCTCGCGCTCGCCCACGACGAGGGTGTCGATGGCCTGCTGATCATGCTCTCGCCGCAGGCGATGACCAAGCCGATGGAGGTCGCGCAGGTGGTGATCGAAATCAGCGAACAGCAGTCAAAGCCGATGCTGGTCTGCTGGATGGGCGAAGATCAGGTCGCCGAAGGCCGCGCAGCGATGGAAAAAGCGGGAATCCCGGCGTTCCGCCGGCCCGAGGCGGCGATCGAACTTTATTATCATATCTCGACCTACTACCGTAACCAGAAGCTGCTGCTGCAAACGCCCGAAGGCTCGTCCAAGCGCACCCAGCAGGAAACCGAAGGCGCCCGCATGCTGATCGAGGCGGTGCTGCAGGAGCACCGCAAGGTGCTCTCCGAAATGGAGTCGAAAGCGATCCTGCGCGCCTTCCGCATCCCGGTCGCGCAAACCATGGTCGCGCGAACGCCGACCGAATCGCTGCTGCTCGCCGAACAGATCGGCTTCCCGGTGGCGATGAAAGTCGATTCGCCCGACCTCATCCGCAAGACCGAAGCCGGCGGCGTTCGCCTCAACATCACCAACGCCCCGGCGGTACGCAACGCCTATCACGACATCATCGAAACGGTGCAGAAGAAGCATCCGAGCGCGCGCATCAACGGCGTCTCGATCGAACCCTACCTGGCGCGCCCGAACGGCCGCGAGCTGATGATCGGCGTCGTTCGCGACCCGACCTTCGGCCCGATCATCACCTTTGGCGCCGGCGGCAGCGAAGTCGAAATCTTCAGCGACCGCTCGGTCGCGCTGCCGCCGCTCAACCGCTTCCTGGCGCAGGATCTGATCGGCTCGACGCACGCCGCGCAGCTGCTCGGCGAATTCCGCGACATGCCGGCGATCGACATGAATGCGCTCGAAGAAGCGCTGCTCAACATTTCCGAAATGGTCTGCGAATTGCCCTGGCTGCACGAGCTCGACATCAATCCGCTGATCGTCGACGAACACGGCGTGATCGCCGCCGACGCGCGAATCGTCATCGACTACGCGGCGACCACCGGCGACCGCTATTCGCACATGGCGATCCACCCCTATCCGGTGCATCTGATCCAGGAATGGGAGCAGCCCGACGGGAGCACCATCACCATTCGTCCAATCCGCCCCGAAGACGCCGAGATGGAGCAGGAATTCGTCACCGGCCTGTCCGACGAGAGCAAGTATTACCGCTTCATGGACACGCTGCGCGAACTCACGCAGGCGATGCTGGTGCGCTTCACGCAAATCGACTACGACCGCGAAATGGCGCTGATCGCCACCCTGCCCGGCGCCGACGGGCGCGACGTGCAGATCGGCGTGGCGCGCTACGTCACCAACCCCGACGGCGAGACAGTCGAATTCGCGCTGGCCGTTGCCGACGACTGGCAAAAACACGGCGTCGGCCGCAAGCTGATGAGCGCGCTGATCGAATGCGCGCGGCAGAAAGGCTACCGCGCCGTGGTCGGCGACGTGCTGTCGCAGAACACCAAGATGTTCCGCCTGATGACCACGCTCGGCTTCACCATTCATCCGCACCACGAAGATCCGGCGGTCAAGCGCGTCGTCTGCCCGCTGCATCCGCAGTAGGGTCGCCCTTACAGGGCGCCGGGCGCCGCGGTCGTCAGCATGATCTTGCCGATGTGCGCGCTCGATTCCATCAGCGCATGCGCCTGCGCCGCCTCTTCAAGCGCGAAGGTCTTGAAGATCCTCGGCCTGACCTGGCCGGCGGCGAGCAGCGGCCAGACGCTTTGCTCTAGTTCGCGCGCGATCGTCGCCTTGTCTTCGATGCTGCGCGAGCGCAGCGTCGATCCCATGTGCGTCAGGCGCTTGACCAGCATCAGCCCGAAATTGACCTCGTGCGCGACGCCGTTCTGGATGCCGATCTGCACGATGCGGCCATCGACCGCGGCGGCGGCGTAGTTGCGCGCGACGTAGTCGCCGGCGATGAGGTCGACGATCACCTCGGCGCCGCGCCCACCGGTCAGTCGCTTGGTTTCGGCGACGAAGTCCTGTTCGCGATAATTGATCGCGGCGTCAGCGCCCAGTTCCAGCGCCGCCCGGCATTTCTCGGCGGAGCCGACGGTGACCAAGACCGTCGCGCCAAAGGCCTTGGCGAGCATCGTCGCGACGGTGCCGATGCCCGACGTTCCGCCGTGGATGAGGACCGTCTCGCCGGCCTTGAGGCGCCCGCGCTGAAAGACGTTGGCCCAGACCGTAAAGAAGGTTTCGGGCAGCGCTGCGGCCTCGAGCAGCGTCAGTCCCGCGGGCACCGGCAAGGCATTGCGCTCATCGACCGCGCAGTACTCGGCATAAGCGCCGCCCGCGACCAACGCGCAGACGAGATCGCCGACGCGGTAGCGCGCGACGCGCTCGCCGACGGCGACCACCTCGCCGGAAAATTCAAGACCCGGAATCGGCGATGCGCCCGGCGGCGGCGGGTAGGCCCCGCGCCGCTGAAAGACGTCGGGGCGATTGACGCCAGCGGCGACGACGCGAACCAGAAGCTCGCGCGCACCGATCGCCGGCAACGGATGGTTCGCCGCGACGAGTTCTTCGGGTTCACCGGGCTGCCGGATGTCGATCGCGAGCATCGACGCTGGAAGGCTGTGGCTGCTTGAAGTCATATATTTCCTCTGTCATGTTGAAAAGCGAAGCGATGCCGGATGACATCCGCCCAGGCCAACGGCGCGCGGCGCTACATTCGGCCTCAGGGTTACACCATGCTACACAACCCCGGCGAAGTCACCACAGACGGGATCCTCGCTTGTCGCTACGATCATCACTGTCAGCACTACGCAAGCGGCGGAATTTCGCGACTACGTATATTCATCAAAAGGACTTGTCATGATTAGCACCCTGATCAACCTGCTCGGCAGCTTCTACGAGCGCAAAGAGTTCAGCAAAGCGGAAACCATTGCCAACAACATCCACACAGCGATTCCCCGCGATCAGGTCTCGCTCAAGTTTCTCGGTCTCGTTTACTATCGCACCGGACGGATCAACGAAGCGATGCGCCTCTTTGATCAGCTTGAGCACAGCCCAGACTGCGCGCTTGCCACACAGCAAACGTCGCCGCTTGATTCGGCGGCCGTCGCGTGTGCTCGCGAGGCCACGCTACGCGTCCCGTACCTGGCGCAGGCCTGGCGCGACCTCGGCAATGCGCTGTCGAAACTCAGGAAATTTCAACGTGCGCCGCAATCGTGCCAAGGCTCGCCTTTCAACGTGCAGGCCTTGGCCTGAAGTCCGTCAAACGGCCGGCTGAAGCGGCGGCCTGACCGCCGCCCTACTTCACCGCATTGATCCGCTTCACGCCAGCAACGAAGCGCTGCAATACGGTCGATAGCACGCCGCGCGGGATCGAAATATCGATCAGCTGAAACCGACCGCGCGTCGCCACCGCCTTGTCCAGAGCGGCTTTCAACTGCCCGCGCGTACTCACCCGAACGCCGTCGCCGCCCAGCCCGGCGGCCATTTGCGCGAAATCCCAGCGCCCCAGGTCGTTGAACGACGATTCGGGCTGGAAGGTTCGCAGCATCTCCCAGCTCTCATTGTTGAAAACCAGGACGATCGGGTCCCAACCGTAGCGACGGCAGTTCCCCAGCTCCCACCCGGTCATCTGAAAGGCGCCGTCGCCGACCAGGATCAGCGGCCGCTCGCCGGTCGCCGCCTGAACGCCAAGGCCTGCCGGAACGCCGTAGCCCATCGTCGCGTAATAGCCGGGGGCGACCAGCGCGGTCTGTTCGATCTCCATCGCCGTAAACAGGCAATCGCCCATGTCCGAGGCGATCGTCATCTTGCCGTGGCGCGCCATCAGATCGTTGACCGCGGTCGCGATGTCGGTCGGCGCGATGCATTGCTCGTCGGCCGGCAGGTTGTAACAAAAAGTCTGGCGTACGACCGCAAAAGAGCGCTCGTGTACTTCGACCCGTTCGAGCATGCGCTCGACCAGCGCTGCGAGCGGCAGCTGCGCATAGCTGTGATAACCGATGGTGACCTGACCGTCGAGCGCCTGGATCGTCTTGCGCATGTCGATCTTGGTTTCGGATACCGCAAAATTGGTGTCGCAAACGATTTCGCCGAGCAGGAACAGACCGTCTGACTCCTCGACCAGACGCGTCACCTCGGGCAATCCGGCGACGCCCATATAGGTTCCGACCAGCGGCGCATCGTGCTCGGCGAGCAGGCCGCGGCCCATGAAACTGGTGACCACCGGCAGGCCGAGACGGCGCGCAAGCAGCGCCACCTGCTCTTCCAAGCCGAAACGGCGCACTTCGACGCCGGCCATCAGCACCGGCGATGTGGCCTGCGAGAGGCGCGCCAGGATCTCATCGACGCAGGCGTCGAGCGCGTCGCGGTCGATCTCCGGATCGTCCTGCCTGATCACCGGCGCGCAGGGCAGCGCGACCATGTCGCGCGGAATTTCGATATAGACCGGCTCCGAGTTGCGCAGGCAATTGGCGAGAACTCGCGCGATGTCGGCCGGCGCGCGCGCCGCGTCGTCGAGCTTGACCTGATCGCAGGTGATTTCCTTGAACATCTGCAACTGTGAGTCGAGCGTCTTGGCCTGATGGTGCAAGAGCAGCCCCGAACGCGACTCGCCCTTGCCCGGCCCGCCCGAAAGGACGACCACCGGCGATTTTTCCGAGTAGGCGGCGGCGACCGCGTTGACCATATTGAGCGCGCCGGCGCCGTAGGTCACCGCCGCCACCCCGAGGCTCATCGTCACCCGCGCCGAAGCGTCGGCGGCAAAGCCGACGCCGGGCTCGTGCGAGAGCGTGTAAAGCGGCAGAATTTTCGACTGCTCGATGATGCGGAAGAAAGGCAGCGCGAAATCGCCGGGGATACCGAAGATCTGGCGCGCGCCGTGTTCTTTGAGCGAATGGAGCAAGGATTCGGTGAGGTTCATGGCGACTTTCCGCTAGCGAAATTGACGAGAATATTGTCGCTCGTCTTCATCGAACAAAGTGATCGTTCTTGTAATAGAATTGGTCAATCAATGCACGTTTTGTGCGCCAATAGACCAAATCATGCCAACAATCACCCTCGACCGTTATGACCTCGTGCTGCTCGACGCGCTGCAGCGCAAAGGCAATGCAACCAACGCCCAACTCGGCGAGGCGGTACACCTCTCGCCGTCGCAGATCAGCCGCCGCCTGGCGCGTCTGGCAGAGGTCGGCATCATCGCCGGCCATGCCGCGCTGCTCGACCCCGCGGCCATCGGACTTGGCGTCACGGCCTTCGCCCAGGTCGTTCTGGAGCGCCACGGAACGACGCAGTCGGACGCTTTCGAGAACGCTGCGGCATTGATGCCCGAGGTGATGGAGTGTTTTTCAGTGAGCGGCGACGCCGACTACTTCCTGCGCATCGTCGCGCCCGACCTGCAATCGTTCTCGGAACTGATGATGAAGCGGGTGCTGCGCCTGCCCGGCGTGGCGCACATCAAGACCAATATCGCGCTGCAGAAGGTCAAGCAGACGCACATCCTGCCGCTCGACCACGTCGCGCAACTGGGCCGTCCACGGACACAATTGCGCTACGAGAGCGACTAGCGTTCAGACATCATGGTGCCGGGCACTTCTCAAGCTGAGCCGGCGACCCCTTGCCCATGTCGCTCGGGCTCTTGACGACGTTGGCAACGTCCTTGCCGCCAAGGTAAAAGACGGCGAGCCGGACCGGCTCGCAGCCAATATTGCGGCCATTGTGCCAGGCATCGACGACCTCGATGATGGCATCGCCGGGATTGAAGGTCAGCGATTTCCCGCCTTCCATATCGACCAGCAGACGTCCGGCCAGAACGTAGCCATAGACCGGAACCGGATGCTTGTGCCAGCCGGTTTCAGCGCCCACCGCGATATCGACTTCGAGCGCGCTGACTTCCGCAGAGGCGAACGATGGGTATTTGATCAGCTCGCCGTTGCCGGTGACGTCGGTCTTGGTGATCAGCCGCGCCTTGACCGCAGCGTCGTAGTCCGCCGCCCACAGGCAGGAAAAAGGAAGCAGGCAGACGAGCGCCTGGGCGATTTTTTTGGCGAATCGAGTTGACATGCTTTCTCCTGACTTGGCGCCGGCAAGAAACGAAACGGCCAGAAAGATCTGGCCGTTTTTTTCAAGCGAGCGCCAACAGACTCACAGTTTTTCGAAGTTCACATCGTAGGGATACGGCCGATTGGCCTCTTTCGACTCGCGCAGACTCTGCTGCTCGGCAAGGTCGATCTTCTTGTCCCACAACAACGCGCGGCCGACGAGTTGATCCTCGGCCCATTCGGGGTGCTGCTTGAGCATGTCACGCATAAAAACGGTGTATTCCGATTCGTAGGGCATTGCCACTCTCCCGAGTACTGGGTTGGGGTGGCCGCGCCGGCCACAAGTGCAGCGATTATACCCTCGCGCAATCAGTGGTAAGCAATCGGCCGCGCCGCGCCGACGCAATAATCGTCGAGTAGCGAGTCGATCGATGCCTCGTCGCGGTCGGCGTACGGAATGCTGTCGATCGCCTGACGCAAACCGACCGCCACCGATCCATGGACAAAAAGACTGCGGCCGGCGAGCTTATCGACCAGCTCGAAACCCTGCTGCACCGGGTAGGCGACAATCGCGTAGCTTTCGCTGTTATAGACCAGATCCATCATCGCTCCTTTGTCCGCCGACCACCGCGGCAGGCTTGGTGCCAGGCGTCGCAGAGAATCAGCTGGTGCCTGCTAGATGAGTCCGTTAGCCGCCTTTGCAAGGGGCTGGAGCGCTGGGCGAGCGATTGTCGGCCTTTAGAGTCTCTTCATCACCCTGTTCAACGAGCCGGGAATGATCGCCAGCAGCGCGAAGCACGCACAGAGGTGAAAGACGGCAACGATGCCGAAGCGCTCGGCGACCAGGCCATAGACGTAAGGGGCGACCACCGCCGCAACGCCGCCGACGAAAGAGACGATGCCGAATGCCTTCTCGTAGAGCGCGCGATCGGGAACCGAATTGGTCACCATCGTGTTGATCACCGGAACGGTTCCCTTGGTCACTGCGCCAAGCAGTACCGAGAGCAGTGCGATCAGCCCCGTCGAGGTCTCGCTGCTCAAATAGAAAAGCAAGGCGGCCATGACGACTTCCGAAACGACGAAGACGCAAAAGCAACCGAGCCTATCGACCACGCGGCCGACCAGCACCTTGCCCAACATGTTGCCGACAAAAAAAGCGCCTGACAAGGCGCCCAGCAGCGCCGTTGGAATTCCGCGATGAACGAGCAGAAAGGGGATGAAAATGAAGATCGACGAACTGGCCAGCGCGTCGAGGCCGCCGGCAATGACCGCGAAAATGAAATTTTCGCTGCAGCGCAAGCCGTGAGGCTTGGCACCGACTTGCGCAGCGGCATCGAGGTGAACGGGAGTATGGCGAAAAAACAGCGCGAAGATCAAGAGCGGCAACACGCCATAGACGATTACCGTTTCCCGCCAACCCAGTGCGGCGACGAGAAAGGTCGCCGCCGCCGCGATGCCGATCCGACCCAGATCACCGACCGCGGTGAAGTCGCCCATCTTCTTGCCGACCTCCTGCGCGCTGCTGCGGTGAGCGACCAGCGCGAATGCGATCGGATGAAAAAGCCCGAAGCCGATACTGGCTAACGCAAAGGAAACGCTCAGCGAGACAAGCCCGGAAGCGCAACCGGCGAGGATGAAGGCCACCGAATAGAGCAGCAGTGCGATGCCGAGGACTCTTGGCCCGCCGAATCTTCTGGCCATCCGCGCCGAAGGCAAAGCCAGCACCACGCCGGCGAACGCCAGAATACTGCTGAGCAAGCCGATCGATTCAAAACCGAGACCGAGATCCCTTTGCATGAAGGGCAGTAGCAAGGGAAGGCTCGCCAGGAAGCCGTCATTCAAGACATGCAGCACGCCAAGACTTGACACCGAATTCCCGATCGACTTCAAAACCAGAGGCATCCTCATACGCACACGCAACGATCATTGCTTCGGCGCGTCGTGACGGCTCGCTCCATCACGCTTGCGGCGGCCGCTTCTCGCCCTCACGACCCGAGGCACACCAGCGCCCCCAGCGGCTCACGCACTGCGCCTTGAGTTGCTCGCGCTCTTCTGGCGTCATCTTCGCCCAGCGTTGGCGGCGCTCCCTCCAATACTCATGCCCGCCGCCACGAAAACCGCCGAAGAGAATCTTGCTCAGCGCCAGGATACCCAGCGCTTGCCAGAACCCGATCGGCGGGACGCCGACGAACAAGGCAGGCATCAGCCAGTTCCACAGCAACATGACGGCCAGGCCGAGCGCGCCGATGCCGGCGACAACGCATAACGCGATCCGCAAACAGCGTGACGTCCGGCACGATTCGTCGCTTGAGCAATTCATCCTCATTTCGCTTCCTTTACCAAGAAAATTCGTCGTAGAGCGGTCGCAGGCGGGCGCGCAGGTGCACCACCGCGAGCCGCTTCCAGCCCAGCAAGGTATTGGTGTTCACGCCGCTTTCGGCGGCCAGTTCCTTGAAGCTGCGTCCCTCGAGTTCATGGGCGATGAAGACTTCGCGCTGCCTCGCCGGCAACTCGTCGAGAGCGAGCGCCACCGCCTCCAACACCATGGCGCGCAGATAGGCGGCCTCGGGCCCGCTATCGACGGCAGGCAAGGCCTGCTCAAGCCAATAATCGTCTTCGCCGTCGCCGCCCCCTTGGCGTGCTGACGGCAGGCTCAGCTCGCGCTTCTTGCGAAACCGATCGATGATGCGATTGCGCGCGACACGAAACAGCCAGGCGCCGAGCTGCTCGATCGGGTCGGGCAAACGGCAGGCCTCGACCAGCTCGAAGAAAACATCCTGCAGAATATCTTCGGCCTCGCCCGGATCAGACACGCGCTGACGGATGAAGCTCCCCAGCCGTCCTCGCTCACGGATGATGGTTTCGGCGATGCGTTGGTCTTGTTGAGCCATCAGTGCTTGCAAGGGTGAGACCGATTGTGAAGTCAGCGACATAGCCATGCCAGTGAAGACGAATCACGGCGCCCGATATTGTGCGCGGGCCGAAATAAATGGCGAGCGAAGCAAGTATGGACTGAAATTCATCTCGGCAGGCCGTTCTGGCGCTGACCGGACCAAGCGCCGGGCGCTAAAACTCAAGCGAACGCAAAGGACTTCAGAGCAATAGATAGCCGAGCACCAGTTCGGTGATATGCGACAGGCGCTCGGTTTCGGCCTTGGGCTGGCGCAGGTCACGACCGAAAATCGCCGACAGCGTGTGCTGGTTCGACAGATAGAAATAGGCCAGCGCAGCGATCGAGATATAGAGCTGAACAGGATCGACGCCCGAGCGGAACAGGCGCAACGAGCGACCGTGTTCGAGCACGGTATCGAGCATCTGCACCAGCGGCGAATTCATTTCCCGGATATTGGCCGATTTCTTGAGGTGCGCAGCCCGGCTCAGGTTCTCGCTGTTGAGCAAGGAAATGAACTCGGGGTGCGCGATGTAGTAATTCCAGGTGAAGGCGACCAGCTTGCGGATCGCCTCGATCGGATCGATTTCGTCGAGGTGCAGCGCGTGCTCGGCGCTGCGGATATCCTCGTAGCCGCGTTCGAGCACCGCCTGAAAGAGGTCGTCCTTGTTGCCGAAGTAGTAGTAGAGCAAGCGCTTGTTGAGCCCGGCGCGCAGCGCGATGGCGTCGATTCGCGCGCCGCCGATGCCGAACTCGGAAAATTCGAGCGTCGCCGCCTCGATGATCGCCTGGCGCGTGCGTGCCGGGTTGCGACTGGTGTCGCCCGCGGCGCGCGCGGTTGGGGCTTTTCGTTTAGTTGTGGGCATTTTTCATCGATTTAAAATCCAACGTGCCGTCAGGCCTCGTCGGATCCCAGATAGGCCTTGCGGATCGCGGGATTGTTGAGCAGGTCGTGGCCCTTGCCTTCGAGCACGATGGCGCCATTTTCCAACACGTAAGCGTAATCGCAAAGCGCCAGCGCCTTTTTGGCGTTCTGTTCGACGAGCAGAATGGTCTTGCCCTGGCTGTCGCGGATCTCGCGGATCAGCTCGAAAACCGCCTTGACGACCAGCGGCGCGAGACCCAGCGAAGGCTCGTCGAGCAGCAGCAGCCCGGGGTCGGACATCAAGCCACGCGCGATCGCCAACATCTGCTGTTCGCCGCCCGAGAGCGTTCCCGCCTGCTGCCCGATGCGCTGCGCGAGGATCGGAAAGCGCGCGTACATGGCGTCACGGCGCTGCTCGACGAGGCGCTTGTCGGCAACGATGTAGGCGCCGGCCAACAGGTTCTCCTCGATCGAAAAACCGGGGAAGATCTTGCGCCCCTCGGGAACGTGCGCCAGGCCTTCGCGAACGATGTGGCACGCCCTGGCCGGCAACGGCTGGCCGCGAAAGCGCACGACTCCCGACTTGGGCTTGACGATTCCGGACAGCGTATTGAGCAGCGTCGTCTTGCCAGCACCGTTGGCGCCGATGATAGCCACGATCGACCCTTCGTCGACCTTGAGGCTCACCCCGCGCAAAGCCTGCACCGGGCCGTAGGACACCTGGAGATCTTCTACCGTCAGATAGGACAAGGCTTACTCCTCTTCGCCGATGTAGGCTTCGATGACTTCGGGGTTACGCCGCACCGCCTCGGGCGCGCCGCTGGCGAGCAACTTGCCGAAACTCATGACGAACAATTTGTGACTCAGATTCATCACCACCTCCATGCGGTGTTCGATGAAAACGATGGTGAAATTGAAGCGCTCGTGCAAGCGCTTGACGAGGTCGATGAATTCGCGAACTTCGCTCGGATTGAGTCCGGCAGCCGGCTCGTCGAGCAGGATCACCTTCGGCCGCAAAGCCAGCGCACGCGCCAGTTCGAGCTTGCGCTGCAGACCGTAGGGCAGCGCCTCCGGGCGGTCGTCTTCAAGCCCGCGAAGGCCGACCAGATCGAGGTATTCGCGCGCTTTCTCGGCAGCCTGGCGATCGCTTCGGCGCTTGGCCGGCAGCGACAAGACGGCGGCGAGGAAATTGTAATCGGCGTAGGGGTCGGACGCAGTCATCACGTTTTCAAGAACGTTGAGGCCCTTGAACAGCCGGATGTTCTGGAAGGTCCGGCCGACGCCCTGACGCGCGATTTCGTCCTGGCGCTGACCGCCGAGGGCAACGCCGTCGAGCACGACGCTGCCGCTGTCGGGCGTATAGACGCCGGTGACCAGGTTGAAGGCGGTGGTCTTGCCCGCGCCGTTCGGGCCGATGATGCCGACGATCTCGCCCGGCTTGGCGTCGAACGAAAAGCCATTGACCGCCTGAACGCCGCCGAAGGCCTTGCACAGGCCGGTGACTTCGAGATGACCGCTGCTTGGCGTTGCTTGATCGGGGGCGTTCATGCTTTTTCTCCCTTGGCCGACTTCTTCCACAACCGGCTGATTTCCCAGTCGCCGAAGATTCCGTTGGGACGGTAGTTGATGATGATCAGAACGATCACGCAGTAGATGATGATTCGCCACGCCGAGGCGAAGCGCAGCAGTTCCGGCAGGCTCGACAGGATCAGCGCCGAGACCATGGCGCCGGTCAGGCTGTTGATTCCGCCGACGAAGACGATGATCAGCCACTCGGCCGACACCGTCCAGTTGAAGTAGCCCGGTTCGAGGTATTGCGCGTAGAAGGCGTAGAGCACGCCGGCGTAGCCGGTGATCGCGCTGGCGAACAGGAAGGTCACCAGCTTGAGACGGTTGACGTCGATCCCCATCGAACGCGCGGCGAGCTCGTCGCTCCTGAGCGCCAGACACTGGCGTCCGTATTTCGAGTTCTTGTAACAGGCGACCAGCAGCAGGCAGCCGATCACGCTGCCGAGCACCAGCGGCAGATCGACGCGCTTGGGAATATTGACCAGGCCCTCGGCGCCGCCGGTCAATTGCGCCGAGTTGTTGAGCACCGAGATGATCGCTTCGCCGAAGCCGAAGGTCACCAGCGAAATGTAGTCGCGCCGCAGCCGAACCGTTGGCACGCCGACCAGCAGGCCGGCGAGCATCGCCGCCGCCGATCCGGCAATGGCGGCCAGCGGAAACGGCAGGTTGAAGCGCAACGCCAGCATCGCCGAGACGTAGCCGCCGACCGCCATGAACGCTGCCTGGCCGAACGAAAACTGCCCGGTCAGGCCGGTCACCATATAGGTTCCCATGACGCCGATCATGGTGATTCCGGTCAGCGTCAGTATCGAATAAATGTAATCCATTGGGTTTTCTATTCCGTTTTGATGAGCAATCGGCTTCAGGCCTTTTCCTGGACGATCACGCCGGAAATTCCGCGCGGTCGCACCAGCAGGAAGACCAGCATGATCACGAAGACGCACGCCGGCATCCAGCCCGAACCGACCATGCCGATCAGCGCGACCTCGACGATGCCCAGCAGCAAGGCGCCGATCACCGCGCCGGTGATGCTGCCCAGCCCGCCGATCACCGAGGCGATGAAACCCTTGACGACCAGCTGCCCGAGCTGCGGATAGAGCGAGTAGTTCATCCCCAGGAAGACGCCGCTGATCCCGCCGAGCGCGCCGGACATCGCGAAGGTCGCCATCACCACGCGATCGGCGTCGATTCCCATCAGGCTCGCGGTGTTGACGTCGAACGACACGGTGCGCACGGCGAGCCCGAGCTTGCTGCGATAGAGCACCAGCAGCAGGCCGGCGAGCGACGCCGAAGAGACCAGCAAGGTGACGACGTCGGCGACCGAGAACGTCGTTCCCAGCAGCGATAGATTGTCCGAAGAGAAGAAGACCGGATACGAGTAGAAATTGCTCGAAGCGAAGATGGTGATGATGTTTTCGAGCAGGATGCCGAGCGTGATCGACGAAATGAAGTAGTAGATCACCGGCGCCTGGTTGCGGCGCAGGCGGCGAAAGCCGACGCGTTCGATGGCGACCGCGGTCAGCGCGCCAATCACCGCGGCGGTGGTGACCACCGCAAAGAACATCCAGCTGCTGCTGACATGGCCGTCGAACAGCCGGATATAAGCGTAATAGCCGGCGTAGGCGGTGAATGACATCACCCCGCCGTGCGAGAAATTGGAAAATTTGAGGATATTGAAAACCAGCGCGAAACCGACCGCGATCAGCGAATAGACCGCTCCCAGCGATAAACCAAAGAAGATGTTCTGCAGCATGGCTTCCCTTTGTCACTAACGGGCATCTCATTGCTGACGCCCAGAATAACGAAAGTCAAGCCCGTTACCCTCACCCCCGCCCCCTCTCCCAGCGGGCGAGGGGAGGTTCGAGAGTCGCTGGCGCGACTTTTACACTAAATGGGCGCGGTCATTGGTGCTGGCCACGCCCGTGGTTTAAAGCTCGTGCTTGTGCTTATTTGTGCGATTCGGGGACGTAGCGACCGATTTCCGAGTACTTGCCGTTCTCGATCTTGTACATCACCATCGACAGGCCGACCGGCTGGTGCGTCTTGGGCGAAAGGCTGATCACCCCGGTGGTGCCCTGGACATCCTTGATCTTCGCGAGGCCGGCGATGATCTGCGGGCCGCTGGCGCCGCCGCCGAGCTCGACTGCCTTGAGCAACACGATCACCTTGTCGTAACCGAGGTAGGCCTTGTTGATCGGGTCCTCGTTGAACTTGGCCTTGTAGGCGTTGCGCACTTCGGTGAGCTGCGGCTCCTTGTCCGAGAAGTTGTTGGCGAAATAGATGTTGTTGGCCGCCTCGGGGTCGCCGACCAGCGTCGCGAACGGCGGCGCGGCGTCAAGACCGCTGACCATCGGCAGGTTGAGGCCGATCTGCTTGGCCTGCTTGACGGTGATCACCAGATCCTGGGTGTAGTTGGGAATGTAGAGGACGTCGGCGCCGGCGCTCTTGATCTTGTTGAGCTGGGCGCGGTAATCCTTGTCGGTCTTGGTGTAGGTTTCCTCGGCGACGACCGAGCCGCCGCGTTTTTCGATATAGGCCTTGAACGGCTTGAGCATCGAGACGGCGAAGGCGTTCGACTGGTCGTAGAGCACCGCGAACTTCTTGAAACCGAGCTTCTCGTTGGCGTAACTGGCGATGATCTCGGCGTACTGGGTGCTGGTCGGCTGGATCAGGAACATCGCCGCTTGCGCTTCGCCGTTCTCCTGAACGGTGACGCGCGGATCGATGAAGCTGCCGAGCACGGCGATCTTCTTCTCGTTGGCGATCGGCGCAATCGCCAGGCCGATGTTCGAAACCGGGGGGCCGAGAACGGCAACGGCCTTTTCGTGATCGACCAGGCGGTTGAAGGCCTTGATCGCTTCCTGGACGTTGCCCTTGGTATCGACGGTCACCAGCTTGACCTTGTCGCCCTTGAGGCCGCCGCCCGCATTGACCTTGTCGACCGCGAGTTCGGCGCCGCGCGTCACCGCGTTGCCGAGCACCGAAGTCGGCCCGCTCAGATCCTGCAGGTTGCCCAGAACGATCTCGCCGGCACTCGCCGCGCTCGACCAGGCCAGCAGCCCGACCAACAACGTTTTGACTAGAAATCCCCTGTTGCGCATGTCAGTTCCTCCATTTTTCGATTGTGGTCTGGATGCGTTCTCCACCCGCACAGGCCACCGACGGCCAAGCGGCGCGCGACGGGGTCTTCTGCGTCCCCCGCACCCCCGATAAAACAAGCGTCCTGCATCAAGCGGATTTGATATTAATTAACTATACGGTAAATTGCAACCGAATCGTTTCGGCGTTGTCGACGGTGCCAAAAAAAGCCGCCCGGACGCCGAAGAAACGCCCGACAGCCCTCCAAAAACAAATGTTACTCAATGAATAAAAAGAAATATTTTAAACTTTCAGAACAAAATCAGAAGGCGAATGGTCGATTCAACTTCGCCAACAAGCAAGTTGACAGCCAAATATGAATCCGATAAATTCGCCACCAATTAACCAAACGGTTATACAACGAGTCGGCTCCGGCGAGTCGAGAGCACCCCGCGCCCTGCCCGGGGTTTCCTGAAAGGAATTGAAATGGCGCAACAGCGAATCGGCATCATCATGAACGGCGTCACCGGCCGCATGGGAATGAACCAGCATCTGATCCGTTCGATCGTCGCGATTCGCGCGCAGGGCGGCGTCACGCTGTCCAGCGGCGAACGCGTGATGCCCGACCCGATCCTGATCGGACGCAACGAAGCCAAGCTCGCCGAGTTGGCCAAGAAATACGGCATCGAGCGCTGGAGCACCAACCTCGACCAGGCGCTGGCCAACCAGGACGACACCATCTTCTTCGACGCGGCGACGACGCAGATGCGCCCGACGCTGCTCGCCAAGGCAATCGCCGCCGGCAAGCACATCTACTGCGAAAAGCCGGTCGCGACCAAGCTTGCGGAAGCGCTCGACATCTACGCACTGGCCAAGAAGGCCGGAATCAAGCACGGCGTCGTTCAGGACAAACTGTTCCTGCCCGGCCTGCAAAAACTCAAGCTGCTCAACGACTCGGGATTCTTCGGCCGCATCCTCTCGGTGCGCGGCGAATTCGGCTACTGGGTGTTCGAGGGCGACCTGCAGCCGGCTCAGCGTCCGTCGTGGAATTACCGCAGCGAAGACGGCGGCGGCATCATCCTCGACATGCTCTGCCACTGGCGCTACGTACTCGACAATCTGTTCGGCGAGGTCAAGTCGCTGTCTTGCCTGGGCGCGACGCACATCCCCGAGCGCATCGACGAATCGGGCAAACCATACCGCGCGACCGCCGACGACGCGGCCTACGCGACCTTCGAGCTCGAAGGCGGAATCGTCGCCCAGATCAACAGTTCGTGGACGACGCGCGTCCGCCGCGACGACCTGGTCACCTTCCACGTCGACGGAACGCACGGCTCAGCGGTCGCCGGACTCACCGACTGCCTGACGCAGTCGCGAGTCAATACGCCCAAGCCGGTGTGGAGTCCGGACACCAGGAACCCGATCGATTTCTTTGACGGCTGGGCGGCGGTCCCCGACACCTGGAGCTTCGACAACGGCTTCAAGACGCAATGGGAAATGTACCTGCGCCACGTGCTCGAAGACGCGCCGTTCAAGTGGAACCTGCTCGAAGGCGCCAAGGGCGTGCAGCTCGTCGAATGCGCGCTCGAATCGTGGGAAGAGCGGCGCTGGGTCGATGTGCCGAAGCTCCAAGCCTGATCAGAACGTGCAGAATAAGCCCGTCATTCCGGCGAAAGCGCACCGAAGGAAGCACCCTTGGGGTGCCGGAATCCGACTGACGAGAGTGCAAAGCTAGTCCCCACCTCTCAGGCTCCCTGGATTCCGGATCAAGCCCGGAATGACCCGTCTCTTTATGTTTCCTGCGGTGCACGTTGGAAGAACTTTCAACTGAGTCTTTAAGAACGAACGGAGTTTTCTGATGCGCGATTTCTCAACGAGCCACGACGCGCTCTCGATCAACACCGCGACGCTGCGCAAACAGTGGCCGCTCGACCGCATCATCGACGAATGCGCGCGGCGCGACATCCGCGCCATCAGTCCGTGGCGCGACCAGGTCGCATCCGTCGGCATAGCGCACATCGAGCGCCAGTTGAAGGACAGCGGAATCAAGCTCTCGGGCTACTGTCGCGGCGGCTTCTTCCCGGCCGCCGACGCGGCGGGCCTGCGCACGGCGCTCGACGACAACCGGCGCGCGATCGACGAAGCCAGGCGGCTAGCCGCGCCGTGCCTGGTTCTCGTCGTCGGCTCGTTGCCTGGCGCGCTCGAAGGCACGCCGGCGTATCTCGACCTCGCTCGTGCGCGCAGCGAGGTGCGCGACGGCATCGCGGCGACGCTCGACTACGCGAGGGACCAGGCCATGCCGCTGGCGATCGAACCGCTGCACCCGATGCAGGCCGCCGATCGCGCGTGCATCAACACGCTCGAACAGGCGCTCGACGTCTGCGACGAACTCGACCCGACGCGCAGCGGCGCGCTCGGCGTCGCCGTCGACCTCTATCACGTGTGGTGGGACCCCAAGCTCGAAGCGCAGATCGCTCGCGCCGGCGCCGACCGCCTGCTGGCCTACCACGTCTGCGACTGGCTGGCGCCAACGCGCGACCTCGTCAACGACCGCGGCATGATGGGCGACGGCGTCATCGAACTCAAAAAATGCCGGCGCTGGATCGAGGACGCAGGCTACACGGGCTACGCCGAAGTCGAGATCTTCTCCGACACCTGGTGGCAGAAGCCCGGCGAAGAGGTGCTCGACACCTGCATCGCGCGCCACATGAGCGTCGTCTGAGCATACTGGAGAACAAACCATGGTTGAAAACAAAGTCGCGATCGTCACCGGCGCGTCGCGCGGAATCGGCAACGCGATCGCCGCCAAGCTCGCCAGCGAAGGCTACGCCATCGTCGCCGCCGGAACCTCCGACGCCGACAAGATCTCGGCCAAGCTGCAAGCCATCACCCGGTTCGGCGAGCCGTTCGCCTACGTCCGGGCCGACGTATCGAGCGAAGCCGGCCGCCAGGCGATCGTCGATTGCGCGCTGGGAAAATTCGGACGCATCGACGTACTGGTCAACAACGCCGGCGTCGCGCCCAAGGTACGCATGGACATTCTCGAGACGACCGAGGAGAGCCTCGACCGCGTTCTCGGAATCAACCTCAAGTCGACGTTCTTCCTGTCGCAAGCGGTCGCCAAGGTCATGTGCCGCGAGGTCAAGGAGATCGCGAAAATCGCGCCGACCATCGTCAATATCTCGTCGATCTCGGCCTACACGTCGTCGACGCAACGCGCCGAATACTGCATCTCGAAGGCAGCGATCAGCATGACCACGCTGCTCTTCGCCGACCGCCTGGCGAGCGAAGGAATCAACGTCTACGAGATCCGCCCGGGCGTGATCAATACCGAGATGACCTCGGTGGTCAAGGACAAGTACGACGCGCTGATCGACGGCGGACTCACGCCAATCAAGCGCTGGGGCCAGCCCGAGGACGTCGCCAACGCCGTCTCGGTGGTCTGCTCCGGGCTGCTGCGCTTCTCGACCGGCGAAGTGATCAACGTCGACGGCGGCTTTCATATCCGCCGGCTCTAGCCATCAGGGGTACGCCATGAGCACGCCAATCCCGCAACAGATCCTCGACGAACTGACCGACGTCCGCCTGCCACGCAACGTCCGCATCGCCGAAAGCCGCGAGATGCGATTGATCGACGGCATTGAGATTCCCGTCTACCGCTACCCGGCGGTGGTTCTCGGCAGCGGCGCCGCCGGGCTGCGCGCTGCGGTCGAGCTCAAGCGGCGCGGAATCGACGTGCTGGTCGTGACACGCAAATTGTTCTGGGGTACCTCGGCGTTTTCCGGCTCCGACAAGCAGACGCTGCACACCGCGTGTACCAAGCATCGCGGTGACGACTTCACCAAAATGGCGCAGGCGCTGGGCGGCGGCGGCGCAATGGACGAAGACATGGCCTACGTCGAGGCAGTCGGCTCGATCGACGCCTTTGCCGGGCTCAAGTTCCTGGGACTGCCGCTGCCGCAGGACCGCTACGGCGCGGTGTTGCGCTACCAGACCGACCACGACGAATACGGGCGCGCGACAAGCTGCGGGCCGCGCACCTCGCGGCTGATGGTCAAGGTGCTGGTCGAGGAAGCGATTCGCCTGGGCATCCCCTTCATCGATCACTCGACCGCGCTGTCGCTGCTCAAGACCGGTTCAGGCGACGAGGAAAGAGCCGCCGGGCTGCTGGTGCTCAATCGCACCGACCACGCCAACCCCTACGGCCTGTCGCTGATCGTCAGCCCGAACGTCGTGCTGGCGAGCGGCGGCCCGGGCGAGCTCTACCGCGACAGCGTCTATCCGAAGAACTGCTTCGGCTCGCTCGGGCTCGCGCTCGAAGCCGGGATCGAGCTTTCCAACCTCACCGAACACCAGTTCGGCATCGGCACGCGGCGCACCGAGTTTCCCTGGAACCTCTCGGGGACCTACGTCCAGGTGATGCCCTACGTCTATTCGACCGATGAGTCCGATGGCTCCGGCAGCGAATACAACTTCCTCGCCGACTACTACCGAACGACGCAGGAGCTCGTCTCCAACGTCTTCCGCAAGGGCTATCAATGGCCTTTCCACGCCTCGCGAACGCTCGACTACGGCTCGAGCCTCGTCGACCTCGCGATCTTCGAGGAGACGCGCCGCGGCCGCACAGTCTGGCTCGATTTCCTGCGCAACCCCGAAGCGGTTCCCGGCGACCTGCCGTTCGACCTGCAACGGCTCGACCCGGACGTTCGCAGCTATCTCGAAAACAGCAACGCGCTGCTCGAGACACCGATCGCCCGGCTGCAGCGCATGAACCCGCTCGCCATCGAGCTCTACAAACAGTACCGGCGCGACATCACGCGCGACCCGCTGCCATTCAACGTCAATCACCAGCACATGAACGGCGGAATCGAGGTCGACATCCACGCGCGCAGCAGCCTTGACGGCTGTTACGCGGTCGGCGAAATCGCCGGAACGCACGGCGTGACGCGGCCCGGCGGCGCTGCGCTCAACGCCGGCCAGGTCTTCGGCCAGCGCTGCGCCGCGCACATCCACAGTCGGCTGCAGCGTCAGCCAGAGATCGTCGACGAGCACCAGGAAATACTGCGCAAATCGCTGGCCTGGCTGCAGCGCAACGTCGGCAACAGCGACGGCATCGCGCTCGACGCGCTGGCCGACGAGGTCCAGACGCGGATGAGCGATTGCGCAGGATTCATCTGCCGCGTCGAAGACGTCGCGCCGGCGCTCGCCGCAGCGCGCAAGCTCAATCAAAAAATCGCCGAGCGCGGCGTCAACATCGCCGAGCCGAGGCTGCTCTCCGAAGGCGTGCTGCGCGTGCAGACGGCATGGCTCTCCGAAGCCGTGCTCTGCGCGCTCGACCACTACATCGCGCACGGCGGCGGCAGCCGCGGCGCGCGCATGCTGTGCGCTGGCGACGGGACGAAGACGCCCGATTCCCGCCTCGGCCGCTTGGGCGGCTATCGTTTCCTCGCCGAAAACGAAGCGCAGCGCAGCGAAAAGATTCTCTTGCGCTACACGCCGCATAAAGGAATTCAGGTCCGCGAACGCGCCTTGAGGCCGATCGAGGATACCGGCAAGATTTATTTCGAGAAGAACTGGGGCGCTTTCCTGACCGGCGAGATTTATCGCTGACGGTCGGCTCAGTCAGCCGGCAGGCGCCGCTTCAGGATGCAGGTGAACGGCGAGCCACAGCGCGCCTGGCGACGTTCGCACGACGCTGTGCGGCACGCCGGCGGGCAGGAACAGGTGGTCGCCCGCCTTGAGCGAAACCGACTCTCCGGCGACAAGCAGTTCCGCCTCGCCCTGGACCAGCAGCACCCATTCGTCCTGAGTCTGCACGTAGTCCTGCGCAGCGATCGCCGCCGAACTGACGATTCGCTCGACGACCAGATTCTTGTGGCGCAGCAGGATGTCGAAGCGCTCGCCTGCAAGCGGCGAAGCCGCGTCGGTGAATAGATTGCCGACTTTCATCGCCCGCCTAGTCGCCGGATTTCTTCGCTTCGTCGGGCGCCAGCGTCAGCTTTGGCGCATCCTGTGCCGCCAGCGCTTTGACGTGTTCGCCAAGCTTGAGCTGGTCGACGTCCTTGGCAATGACCTGGGTGTGCGCGTCGATGCCGGCGGTGATTTCCTCGTAATCGTCCTGGACGCGCCCGACTTTCACGTCGATGGCTTCGACGCGGCTCTCGGCGTTGACCTTGAATACCCGCGCCGCGCCAGCCTCATGCAAGACGGCCGTTGCGGGAAGCACCAGCGCCTTGCGCTTGCTCAGGGCGAGCGTACCGGTCACCTTGAGTCCCGCCTTGAGATTGGTGTCGAGCGGCAAATCGACATAGACCAGGCCGTTTCTCGTCGTCAGGTCGATGGTCGGCGAGACCTGGCGGACATGGCCTTCGACGTCGGGTCCGAGCGGGCTGTTGACCGTCACCTTCTGCCCGACGCGCAGTTTGAGCAGTACCTCGCCTTTGACCTCGGCGCGCCATTCGAGGCGCCCTTGTCGAATCAGGCGGAAGAGCTCGCTGCCGGCCTGGACGATCGCGCCTTCGACCGCCGAACGCGATGAAATCACCCCGTCGTCGGGCGCCACCAGCGTCGCCGAATCGAGCCTGAGCTGCTGGGTTTTGACCTGGGCGCGAGCGGCATTGACGCGCGCCGCGGCGGTCTGCTTTTGCGTCTCGTAGAGCGTCAGTTCCTGCTGACTGACGCCGCCGGACGGCGCCAATCGCTTGCCGCGCTCGAGCGTCGCATCGGCTTGCGCCAGCGCGGCCTGCGCTTCCATCAACTGCGCGTTGGCCGCGTCGAGTTCGGTTTCGACGGTGACCGGGTTGAGCCGGGCCAGTACCTGGCCCTTCTTGACGACGTCGCCGGCGTTGACCAGCACGCTGAGCAGGCGCAATCCGCCGATTTCGGTTCCGACGCGGGTTTCCTGCCAGGGCATGATGTTGCCGGCGGCCTCCATCTGATCGGGCCACATTTCGATTTTCGGCGTCACCAGCGATACCGCACGAGCGGGGGGAGGAGGCGTGACCTTGGGCGCGGCAGCCGGAGCAGCGGCTTTGGCAGCGGCAGCCGCCGGCGTCTGCGCGTTCGACGGGGTCGTTGCGCCGAGGGCAAAGGCCAGCGGCAAGACCAGCGCGATGGCGATGGTCGCGCCCTTGAAGCGGCGTTGGGTCTTAAAAATAGGCAGCATGACGGGACTCAATTGACTGAAGATTTTGTGACAAGGGTGTCTTTCTGCGGCGTCGCCTCTTCGGCCCGGTACTGCGCCGCGCCGCCGGTCGCCCGATTGAGCGCGATCCAGGCCTGCAGGCGCTCCTGCTGGACGCCGAGCAGCGTCTGCTGGGCGCTGAGCATCGACCGCCGCGCGTCTTCGAGTTCGAGCAGGTTGTTGGCGCCCTCGCGGTAACGTTCCTCGACGGCGTCGAAAAAGCGCTGGTATTGGCTGGCGGCGATTCGCGCATTCTCAGCGCGTTCGTGCGCCGCAGCGTAGCGTGTCAGACCATCCTCGACTTCCTGGATGGCGCTTCTCGTCTTCGCCTTGTAGGTCGCCAAAGCCTCGTCGTATCTCGACTTGGCGAGCTCGACCTCGGCCGCGCGGCGTCCGCCGTCGAAGATCGGCAGGCTCAGCGACGGGCCGAACGACCAGGTGCCGAAAGACAGCAAGCCGGCGCCGCTGGTCGAACCGCTCGCCGAGTAACCGAGCGAGCCATTGAGCGACAGACGCGGATAGCGGTCGGCCTCGGCCAGCCCGATATCGGCCGACGCCGCCGCAAGACGCCGCTCGGCGGCGCGGATGTCGGGGCGCTGCGTCAATGCCTGGCTCGGGATGGCGACGTCAAAATGCTTGGGCACCGGCAGCCGAACCAGCCCGGTGGGTTTTTCGGCCAGGATGGCCATCAGCGCGGGACGGGTGATTCCGGTCAGGCGGGTCAGCAGGTTCTCGAGTCGCTTGCACTGCGCCGCCGTGTCGGCGAGCTGGGTTCTCGCCTCGGCCACCGAGGCGGTGCTGCGGATCCCCTGGTAAGGCGCGGTAAAGCCGACTTCGACGCTGGCCGCGGTCAACTTCTCGGTCGCCAGCCGCGATGCCACGTCCTGCTCGCTCAAGGCCAGATGCGATTGACACGCGCGGTAGCTCAAATAGGCGTCGGTGACATCGGCCGACAGGCTGACCCGCGCGTCGGCGAGCGTCGCGAGCTGAGCTTCTTCACGCGCCTGAGCGCCTTCCTTGCCGCGCCGAACCGAGCCAAAAAAATCGATTTCCCACGAAGAATTCATCGACAACGCCGAGTCCGTATAAGGCCTCCCGGTCGAATCGTCGACCAGCCGCTCACCCGTTGCGCTGCCGCCAACCGACGGCCCACCGGCGGCGTCGGCCTGGGCGTGCAAGGAACGCGACTGGCCGAGTTTGGCGACCGCGGCTTCGAGCGTCGGACTGGTATTGAAGGATTCGGCCACCAGGCGGTTCAAGGCCGGGTCGGAGAGTTCGGTCCACCATGACGCAGGGAGCGCCGTGCCGGATTTTTCTGCCGCGCCAGCGCCGTTGGCCGTATCCGTCGGCGAGGTCCAGCGGCTCGGAACGTCGGTTTCGTTGAGTTTGGGAGCGCTATAGTTGGGCCCAACGGCAGCGCATCCGCACAGCGCTGCGGACAGGCACAGCGCAATCCATTTGGTCTGGAGCGCGATACGGCAAAACATTCCGATTCCTTTTGACGGACAGGGCAAACGAACAAGGGCTGGTGCAGCAGGCTGCGTTGCTGCGCGCCCCGCCATGAGCTTGCGCGGCTCTGAGCAACTCGCACCGGACACGATGAGGCCCTGTCGGCAGTACGTCAAGCCAAGTTTTGCAACAGCTTGTATCAAGGCGTTAACGCCGCAATCGGCGTTACGGCGCACTGCGCACCACGTCGCTCAGCGTTGCGGCGGCACGTGCGGCAAAAGCCGATCGACAAAAGTGCGGCCTGGAAGGCCCGTTTTTCCTTGTTTGGTGCCCAATCACCCCATGCTGGTGCATTACACTGCGTCCTGACGAGAAAAACAGTGATTCACGGGGCTTTCCTGATGGCGCGTTCTTTGCTCACCTGCGTGCATCACCGGCATTGACCGCGAACGCCAAGTGGCGCGCATCATCGCTGGACCAAAATTCGTTCTAACCGTCGTTCCTTTGGAGAAAGCATGTCAATCAAGCTATCGAGTCGTCGCCGCACCCTCGTCGTCGCCGCCGCACTGGCCACCCTGGTGCCGACGCTGGCGCTGGCGCAAACCGCCAAGATCAAGGTCGCCGCGATCTATACGGTTCCCTTCGAACAGCAATGGGTGAGCCGCCTGCACAAGGCGCTCAAGGCCGCCGAAGCGCGCGGCGAGATCGAATACAAGGCCAGCGAGAACGTCTCGAACGCCGACTACGAACGCGTCATGCTCGAATACGCGAGCGGCGGCAACGCGCTGATCGTCGGCGAGGCCTTTGCCGTCGAGGCGGCGGCGCGCAAGGTCGCCAAGGAATTCCCCAAGGTCTCTTTCCTGCTCGGTTCGTCGGGCAAACCGCAGGCGCCGAATTTGAGCGTCTTCGATAATTTCATCCAGGAACCCGCCTACCTCTCGGGAATGGTCGCCGGCGGCGTCACCAAGAGCAACAAGATCGGCCTGGTCGGCGGTTTCCCGATCCCCGAGGTCAACCGCCTGATGAACGCCTTCATGGCCGGTGCCCGAGAAGTCAATCCGAAAGTCGAGTTCAGCGTGAGCTTCATCAACAGCTGGTTCGACCCCCCCAAGGCCAAGGAAGCCGCTTTCGCGATGATCGACAAGGGCGCCGACGTGATGTACGCGGAACGCTTCGGCGTTTCCGACGCGGCCAAGGAAAAAGGCAAGCTGGCGATCGGCAACGTGATCAACACCCAAGCGCAGTATCCCGACACCGTCGTCGCGTCGGCGCTGTGGAATATGGAGCCGAGCATCGACCGCGCGATCAAGCTGGTCCGCGACGGCAAGTTCGCCGCCGAAGACTACGGTGTCTATTCGACGATGAAATACAAGGGCGCCGAACTCGCGCCGCTCGGCACTTTCGAGAAGAAGGTCCCGCCAGCGATCGTCACCAAGGTCCGCGCCAGGGAAAAAGCGATCATCGATGGCAGCTTCGTCGTCAAGGTCGACGACAGCCAGCCCAAATCGACCGCCAGGTAGTCTGCCGTAATCATCCTGGAAGCAGCAGTTTTAACCACAACGACGCAATGGGCATGCCGCGAAGCAAATCTCGCGGGACAACGAAGAATTTCGGTTTCTTGGGTGTTCTTGTGAGTTACCTTGCGGGCGATACGCAAGTAGATCGCAAGTCAGTAATTGCTTTTTTCGTCGTGATCGTCGTGATCGTCGTGATCGTTGTGGTTAATTGTTTTCTTAAGGACCATCTCATTCCAGCGCGACCAGACTCCCGCTTCGATCCGGGAGCGCAGCAGCGCTGATCCGCCGTGTTATTCTGCGGTAAAAAACGAAGCTCAAATGCCCGCACCCGTCCTCAAACTCTCGCACATCACCAAGCGCTTCGGCAGCCTCACCGCCAACGACGACATCTCGCTTGAGCTTTACGCCGGCGAGGTGTTGGCGCTGCTCGGCGAAAACGGCGCCGGCAAGTCGACGCTGGTCTCGATCCTGTTCGGCCATTACACCGCCGATGCGGGCCACATCGAAGCCTTCGCCAAGCCGCTGCCTGCGGGCGACCCCAAGGCCGCGCTGGCTGCCGGGATCGGCATGGTGCACCAGCACTTCACGCTGGCCGACAACCTCTCGGTGCTCGACAACGTGATGATGGGTTCCGAATCGTTATGGCAGCCATTTACCCGCCGCGGCAAGGCGCGCGCCAAGCTGCTCGACGTCGCCAAGCGCTTTGGCCTCTCCGTCGACGCCAACGCGCGCGTCGGCACACTGTCGGTCGGCGAGCGCCAGCGCGTCGAAATTCTCAAGGCGCTCTATCGCGGCGCCCGCATCCTGATTCTCGACGAGCCGACCGCGGTGCTGACGCCGCAGGAGAGCGAAGCGCTGTTCGCGGTGCTCTCGCAGATGGTCGCGCAGGGACTGTCGATCATCTTCATCAGCCACAAGCTCGGCGAAGTGCTGCGCGTCTCGCAGCGCGTCGCCGTGCTGCGCGCCGGCGAGCTGGTGGCGCAGGCCAGAGCCAGCGAAACGACGCAAAGCCAACTCGCGCAGTGGATGGTCGGCCGCGCGCTCAATCCGGCGCAGCGCCATCCGGCGCAAAACGTCGGCGAGGCGGTCTGCGTACTCGATCAAGTGTCGACCGCGCCGGCGCGCGAGCGCCTCAATGAGGCCTCGCTGACGCTGCACCGCGGCGAGATCGTGGCGATTGCCGGCGTCTCGGGCAACGGCCAGGGCGCGCTGGCGCAGCTGCTCTGCGGAACGCGCCCGGCGAGCGCCGGAACGGTGACGCTGATGGGCCGAGCGCTGCCGCAAAAACCCGCGCAACTCGTCGCGCTGGGCGTCGCGCGAATTCCCGAAGACCGCCACGAGGTCGGCGTCATCGGCGACCTGCCGCTGTGGGAAAACGCCGTCGCCGAACGGCTGCAAAGCCGCACTTTCTCACGCTTCGGGTGGGTGCGCCGGCGTGCCGCGTACGCTTACGCGCAGCGCGTGATCGAAGCGTTCGACGTGCGCGGCGCCGGCGCCGACGCACCGGCGCGCTCGCTGTCGGGCGGCAATATGCAAAAGCTGATCCTCGGCCGCGCGCTGGTGCATCCGCAACGCGACGCGACGGCCACGCCCAAACTGATCGTCGCCCACCAGCCGACCTGGGGGCTCGACATCGGCGCCGTCGATTACGTCCAGCGCCAGCTCATCGCCGCGCGCGACGCGGGCGCCGCGGTGCTGCTCATTTCCGACGACCTCGACGAAGTGCTGACGCTCGGCGACCGCGTCGCGGTGATCCACGACGGCCAGCTGACCCCGGCGCGCCCGGCGCTAGCCTGGAGCCGCGAAGCGATCGGCCTGGCAATGGCAGGTGCCGGAAAAGCGATCGGCCAGGCAATGGCCGGGGCCGGCGCCGGAATTGACGAAAACGAAAGAGCATCGGCATGAGACTTGAAAAACGCGCGCAAAACTCGGCGATCGCGCTCGCCCTGGCGCCGGTCGGCGCGCTCGCCTTCACGCTGCTGGTCAGCGCCTTGCTGGTGCTGTGGGCCGGCGCGCCGGTCGGGCAAGCCTACGGGCTGCTGCTCAAAGGCGGCTTCGGTTCGGTTTTCGCTCTCAGCGAGACGCTGACGCGCGCCATTCCGCTGACGCTCACCGGGCTCGCGGCGACCGTCGCTTTCAAGGCGCGCCTCTTCAACATCGGCGCCGAAGGTCAGCTCTACGTCGGCGCGCTGGCCGCCGTCGCCGTCGGCGGGCTGCACGGCGGCAGCGGCTTGGCGCTGCCCACGCCGCTGCTCTTCGTGCTGATGATGACCGCCGCCGCACTGGCCGGCGCGCTCTTGCTGCTCGGCCCGGCGCTGATGAAAGCGCGCCTGGGCGTCGACGAAGTGGTGACCACGCTGCTGCTCAACTTCATCGTTCTGCTCTTCGTCTCGCTGATGCTCGACGGCCCGATGAAGGACCCGGGCGCGATGGGCTGGCCGCAGAGCGTCGCCTTGCAGGATGAATTGACGCTCTCCAAGCTGATCGCGCAGACGCGCGTGCACACCGGCCTGCTGTGGGCGTGGACGCTGGCGGTGATCGTCTGGGCGCTGATGAGATTCAGCGTGCAGGGCTTCAATATCCGCGCGCTCGGCGCCAACTCGCGCGCCGCAAAATTCGCCGGCGTCCCGGTGACGCGAACGGTGGTGCTGGTGGCGATGCTCTCGGGCGCGCTCGCCGGGCTCGCCGGCGCCATCGAGGTCGCCGGACGCACCGGCTACCTGACGCTCGACATGTCGCCGGGCTACGGCTATACGGGAATCGTCATCGCCATGCTCGCCGTGCTGCACCCGCTCGGCGTCGTCTTCGCCAGCGTCTTCGTCGCCGGCGTGCTGGTCGGCGCCGACAGCATGAGCCGCGCCGTCGGCGTGCCGACCTACATCGCCGACGTGATCGTCGCCGCATCGCTGATCTCGGTCTTGGTCGCGACTTCGCTCACGCAATACCGGATACGCTGGAAATGAACGCCGACCTTTTCGCCAACGAGTTTTTCGCAATCCTCGCCAACCCCGAGTTCTGGGTCGCCGTGCTGCGCATCGCGACGCCCTTGATCCTGGGGACGCTCGGCGTGCTGCTCTGCGAGCGCGCCGGCGTCCTGAACCTCGGCATCGAAGGAATCATGGTCGCCGGCGCCTTCACCGGCTGGCTGGCGGTCCATGGCGGCGCGCCGCTGTGGGCCGGCGTGCTGGTCGCGGCAGTCACCGGCGCCCTGCTCGGCCTGCTGCACGCCTTGCTCACCGTGGGTCTCGCGCTGTCGCAGCATGTGTCCGGGTTGGGAATCACCATGCTCGCCTCGGCGCTCTCGTATTACGGCTACCGCGTGAGTTTCCCGAAGGTATCGACGCCGCCGACGATCACGCCGTTTGCCGAGATGGACTGGCTTAACGTGCCTATCCTCGCGCAGCAGAGCCCGCTCACGCTGCTCGCCTTGCTGCTGGTGCCGCTGATCGCCTACGTGCTCTATCGCACGCCGGTCGGCCTGGCGCTGCGCATGGTCGGCGAGAATCCGCAGGCCGCCGAAGGCCAGGGCGTCTCGGTCGCCGCGCTGCGCAGCGGCGCGATCGTCGCCGGATCGGCGCTGATGGGCGTCGCCGGTTCTTTTCTGACGCTGTCGGCGTTCAACGCCTTCTTCTTCAACATGGTCAACGGCCGCGGCTGGATCTGCATCGCGCTGGTCGTCTTCGCCTCGTGGCGCCCGGGCAAGGCGCTCGCCGGCGCGCTGCTCTTCGCCTTGTTCGACGCGCTGCAGCTGCGCTTGCAGCAATCTGGCTCGGCGGTTCTCCCCTATCAGCTCTACCTGATGCTGCCCTACCTGCTGTCGATCGTCGCACTGATCCTGGTCGCGCGCCAGGCGAGCTATCCTCAGGCACTGATGAAACCCTACCGTAAAGGCGAACGCTAAATGCTCGATCTCTTGATCAAAAACGCGACGCTGGCCGACGGCCGCGTCAACATGTCGGTCGCCGTTCGCGACGCAAAAATTGTCGAGGTTGCCGCCGGGCTCGACGCGCCGGCGCGCGAAGTCGTCGACGCGCAGGCGATGCTGCTCAGCGCGCCTTTCGTCGACGCGCACTTTCACATGGACGCGACGCTGAGCTACGGCTTGCCGCGCGTCAACGAGTCGGGAACGCTCTTGGAAGGCATCGCGCTGTGGGGCGAACTCAAACCCTTGCTCACCCAGGACGCGCTGATCGAGCGCGCGCTGACCTACTGCGACTGGGCGGTGGCCAAGGGTCTGCTGGCGATCCGCAGCCACGTCGACGTCTGCGATCCGCGCCTGCTCGCCGTCGAAGCGCTGCTCGAAGTCAAGCGCCGCGTCGCGCCCTACCTCGACCTGCAGCTGGTCGCCTTCCCGCAGGACGGCGTGCTGCGCGGCGCCGCCGGGCCCGACCAGCACCTCAATAACCTCAAGCGCGCGCTCGCCATGGGCGTCGACGTAATCGGCGGAATCCCGCACTTCGAGCGCAGCATGGCCGACGGCGCACTGAGCATCAAGCTCTTGTGCGAGCTTGCCGCCGAACGCGGTCTGCGCGTCGACATGCACTGCGACGAATCCGACGATCCGCTCTCGCGCCACGTCGAGACGCTGGCTTTCGAGACGCAGCGACTGGGACTGCACGGCCGTGTCACCGGCTCGCACCTCACTTCGATGCACAGCATGGACAACTACTACGTCTCCAAGCTGCTGCCGCTGATCGCCGAAGCGCAGCTTAACGTCGTCGCCAACCCGCTGATCAACATAACGCTGCAGGGCCGCCACGACAACTACCCCAAGCGCCGCGGAATGACTCGGGTTCCCGAGCTGCTGGCGCACGGGATCAACGTCGCTTTCGGCCACGACTGCGTGATGGACCCGTGGTACAGCCTGGGTTCGGCCGATATGCTCGAAGTCGCGCAGATGGGGCTGCACGTCGCGCAGATGACCAGCCAGTCGGCGATGCGCCAGTGCTTCGACGCGGTCACCGGCAATCCCGCGAAGATCCTCGGCCTCGAAGGCTACGGCCTCGAACCGGGCTGCCACGCCGACTTCGTGCTGCTGCAGGCACGCGACAAGGTCGAGGCGATCCGCCTGCGCGCGACCCGCCTCAAGGTCTTCCGGCGCGGCCGGCTGGTCGCCGAGACGCCGGCCGCGACCAGCGCGCTGCAGTTGCCGGGACGACCGGCGAGCACGTCGATGATGATCGGGGGCTGATATCTCGGGCGTCGCGATGCACTTCGCCGTATTCAATTCGGGTCAGGTTGGCGGCTGGCCGGAGCGGCAGCGGTCGGCCAGGAGCCGACTTTCGTCGGTCATGCTTCAAAGCAGTCGTCTAAGGTCATTCCTGGCATGAACAGCATTTTCTACAAGGCGGCGCAGTAAAAACAATCTAGCAGGAGGATTACATGGAAGATTATTCAGAAACTCATCGAGGGCATTTTGTTATAGCCGGTGTGTCTGGACCTGATTTAGCTCAAGGCCCTTTGGTGGCCTTCTATTCTGTTTGAAGAATAGACGAGGCAAACTCCTATCGGGCTGTCTTGCAAGGCTCACTGTCGGAAGTTTTTTTGACAATAGAAAGTGCGCGCGCGGCTACTCTTGTCAAAGCAAAAGCGGCGCTCGATAGGGTCTTGGATGCAGGTGGTGCCTAACGAATAAGGTTACATCGTGAAGTCACAGGGGACGGGGCTTGAATTACGACAGTTCTAAAGAATGTCGCAATTCAAGACTTGGCCACAGCATTTCCGCACTGATGCTGCGTACGATAGCTAGAGGTGGGGCCGAGAAACTGGTCAACGGGTTAGGTGATATTTCTGCTTCAATGGGCGGCGCGAGTTGCCCGCAGACAGGAGCAGAAAGAGATGAGAAGACCCCGCCGTAACCACACGGCTGCATT
>Ga0316613_10000493_pt1 | contig 31948 bp, 28 predicted proteins | sample OWC_soil_day10_C_2_FD_207647 | JGI IMG/M metagenome (GOLD analysis project Ga0316613, IMG submission 207647) | Wetland soil microbial communities from Old Woman Creek delta, Ohio, United States - OWC_soil_day10_CT_b | ecosystem: Environmental > Terrestrial > Soil > Wetlands | place: USA: Ohio...
AATAAGAAGGAAGTCTGTCACCTGACAGGCTTCCTTCTTATTTCTTTAAGCTTATTATGTCTGATTTTTTATATAAAAGAATAGTTTAGTGAAAAAGTAGCAAACTAACTAAAACAAGGGAGGCCATGATGATGTCAGATAATGGTGATGAAACATTAATTAAAAGTACAGATCAAACTAGTCGAGGTGATGTAGAATCAATTTCAGGAAAAGGTGATGCCAGCGGTAGTAATGACCCAAACAGTCATTTTGATATTCACCAAAATGCTAAAAAATACTATGATATTGAGAAATCTTCTACTTCCATGGAAGAAGTACATAAATGGCAGCGCAAACACATTCAGGTTCAAGATCAGGGAAAAGAAGGCTTTCCTCTTAATGTTATTGTAGATCCAGCCATGCGAGAAATGTACCAGCATGTTCATGCCCAAGGACTTACCAATGTTTTTGACCGGTTTGAGCAACAAGAGAAGATCCGTTGTAATTTCTGTGTACAAGGTTTGTCTTGTCAACTGTGTGCGAATGGTCCTTGCCGTATTAATGCCAAGGTACCGCGCGGTGCTTGTGGGGTTGACGCCGATGTTATGGTATCGAGAAATTTCGTTTACCGCCATGTGACTATTGGAACATCTGCTAATATTTTTCATGCTCAGCAGGTTGCTCGTACCTTAAAAGCAGCTGCAGAGCACCCTGAGAGTGGTTTAAAGATCCGCGATAAAGAGAAATTGCTCAAATATGCTGAAATGGCTGGTTTAAACAGTCATGAAGACATGAATAAAGTCGCTGTTAATTTTGCTAACTGGGTACTTGAAGATATCAGCCGGCCTTATTGGGAAGAATCAGCAATGACGAAAGTTTTTGCTCCCCCAAAACGGCAGGAATTATGGCGTAAATTAAGTCTGTTTCCTGGTGGCGGTTTTAGCGAGGTAGCATTTGCACAGACAAAATGTATGACAAATCTTAACGCCGATCCCGTTGATTTTCTCCTTACTTCTGTGCGTCTAGGCATTGCTAATGAATACCAAGGTCTATTTGCTCTGGATATATTACAAGAAATTTTAATGGGTACACAAGAAATTAGAACGGCAAAGCAGAATATGGGACTACTGCAAAAAGACAAGGTCAATATTATCACGAATGGGCATATGCCTCTTGCAGCCCATATTGTTATTGAGTTAGCCTCTACTCCTGAATGGCAGAAAAAAGCTCAACAAGTTGGTGCAAGCGGCCTTCAAGTATTAGGACACGTTTGCGAAGGACAACAATTGCTTAATTACAAAGATACAGGAAAAATGACCGCCTACGTTGGTCAGGAAGGAGAGTGGTTATCAGAAGAATATTTGTTAGCTACGGGTGCCGTAGATCTCTTTATGTTTGATTATAACTGTACCATTCCCACACTTCCTCTTTATGCGAAGCGGTTTGGTACTACGATGGTTAGTACCCATGAAGTTATTCGCATGCCAGATACAGCGGTGGTAGAATTTAAGCCAAATGAAATGCGTAAACAAGCTGAAAAAATTCTGGACATGGCAATTAAAGCCTATTCTAAGCGTAAGTCTGAAGATCGAGAAGTTTATATTCCACCTTATGTCTCTGACTGCATGATAGGATTTAGCACAGAGTCAGTAAAAGCAGCTTTAGGCGGCTCATGGAAACCGCTTATTGATGCAATTGTTGCAGGTCAAATTCGTGGAATTGCTACGATTGTAGGCTGTACGACTGCTCGCTATGGACAAGGTGGCAGTAATATTTTCAAGATTACCAAAGGCCTCATTGAAAATAATATTTTGGTGTTGTCTGGAGGTTGTACGTCGTCTGTAATGCAGTACACTGGATTAGCAGACCCCAAAGCAGCCAATGAAGCTGGAGCCGGATTACAGGCCGTTTGTAAGGCATTAGGAATTCCGCCAGTACTTTCCTATGGCGCCTGTGTTGATATTGGAAAAATGACACAGACAGCGATGGAAATTGCTGATACCCTAGATGTAGATACGAACATGTTGCCTATTGTCATTGGTGCTCCAGAATATTTAGAACAAAAAGCAGTTGCTGATGCTTGTACAGCGATTGCCCTTGGATGGCTAGTACATGTTGCGCCAGTTCCCTCAGTTACAGGTAGTGATTTAGTGGTAAAGACATTAACCGAAACAACGGAGACTTTAGGATTAGGAAAATTAACAGTAGAAACTAACGCCGAAAAGACTATTCAAATTTACATAGATCATATCGAAAAGAAACGCAAAGAGCTTGGAATATGATAATACAATAATTTTGCGGGTTAGCCTTTCATAGCAAGGGAATGTGCAAGATCTATAGTTTATGAACGGAAGGCTTTATGGAAAATTAGAGATACCGTGATAAGTTTTAAATTTAAATTAAAAAGAAGTGTAGTATAAGTCTGGCTAGACTTATACTACACTTCTTTTACTTATTCAGGTATTATAGCAAATTTGTAACTATTTTTGGTGACCTGCTTGATAGGATCGATCTAGGAGTTGAATAACATGTAAAGCATCTTGATTCATGTTATTTTGGAATAAACCATCTGTCAGATGCATCCGGCATGTTCCACAACTGGTAACTACTGTATCTGCATTAGTGGATGCAATATCAGCAATTTTTTTATCATTAATTTTACGAGAAAGCTCATAGTTTCCTAAGCTAAAGGAACCTCCTGAGCCGCAACAACGATCCGGTGCTTTCATTTCCACAAAATGTAATCCAGGAATGGATTTGAGAACTTCACGAGGTTGCTTTGTTACTTTAATACCCCGAGCCATATGACAAGGGTCATGCATGGTGACAGTAGCATTTACAGAACCTAGTTTTGTTTTGTCAATTTTGACAACATCAATGAGAAACTCACTAATTTCATAGGTCTTTTTAGCGAGCTTTTCAGTCATATCCTTCAACTTTGGATCGTCATGAAAAAGATGAGGATATTCAATACGAAAAGCTTCTGTACAGGAACCACAAGCAGAAACAATATAGTCAAAATTGTATCTATCAAAAGTTTCAATATTATGTTTAGCCAGTATTTTAGCAGAATCTACATCACCAGACATATATACTGGTGTACCACAACAATGCTGCATGCTAGGCATAATAACTTCGATATTATTTTCTTTAAGAACGTTAATGACAGATTGTCCAACATCAGTGTAAATATAGTTTATTGTACAACCGGTAAAGAAGCCAACTCTCATAGTAGGTCGGTCTACTTTTATTACCTCAGGGTATTGACTTCTAAGAGGTGTAGAGGCAAAAGGAGCTGTTACCCTTTTATAGTCCATTCCTGGCATTGGGAAGCGAGCTAAGGCTGCCATTTTACCAGGAATTTTTTTGAAAGTAAGTGGGCCAAAAATACCTGCCATCCGCAAAGCAAAATCAAATAAATGCCTATTCTTTAAGAGCGCAAATACTTTCTTCTTAATTGGATGTAAACCGCGTGCTTTTACAGCAGCTTGACGCCCGCGAAGTATTAATTCATCAGCTGGTACGCCGCAGGGACATTTTGCCGTACAAGCTTTGCATGATACACATTTTGCCATGGCTGTATCAAAAGCGGCAGAAAGAGGAATCGCACCTTTGAGTACCCCTTCCATTAGAGATAATTTACCCCGAGCTACTGCGGCTTCTTTGCCTACTTCTTTATATACGGGACAGACTTCCATGCAGTTGCCGCATTTCATGCAATTGGCAAGAGCATCTTGAAGATCTGATAATAAGGCCTTGTCTTGTTCGTTTATATCCTTAGCAGTAATTGTATCACTCATCTTAACACTCTCCCACTAATTTTCCTGGGTTTAGAATCAAGTTGGGGTCAAGTGCACGCTTGATGGCTTTCATGGCGTTCATGGCTATAGGACCATGTTGTTGTTCCATCCATGGAAGTTTACCAAGGCCAATACCGTGTTCGCCACTTAATGTGCCACCTAGAGCAATTGCTGCTTTAAACATTTCATCCATAGCTTGGTAAACACGTTTCATCTCTTCTGGCTGACGAATATCACATACAATGGTAGGATGCATGTTGCCATCACCAGCATGACCGAAGGTGCCAATGGTCACATTGTTTTTCTTGGCAATGTTGCTTACTTCGCGAAGAAAATCTGGAACTTTATTACGAGGAACTGTAGCATCTTCCACATAAGTGGTAGGACGCAATTTTGCTAAAGCTGGCAGAGCAGCCCGGCGAGCAGCCCATAGTTTATCTCTTTCGGCATCATCTTTTGCAATCTGTACAAAATCAGCATGATTTGCTTTAAGAGCGTCCATAACTTTGGCGGCTTCTTTTTCGACAACTGTAGGATTACCGTCAACCTCGATAAGAAGTACAGCTTCGGCATCCAATGGCAGACCTACTTTAGCATAATCTTCTACAGTACGAATGGTGGCGTTATCCATGATTTCTAGTGTTGCAGGAATGATCTTTGCTGCAATGATCGCAGAAACTGCTTTACCAGCATTGTCAAGGTCTTTAAATATAGCCATCATGGCTTTTTTTGCTTCTGGTGCAGGAACTAGTTTCGTAATAATTTTAGTGATGACACATAAGGTACCTTCTGATCCAGTAAATAACTTGGTCATATCATAACCAGAGACATCTTTAACATTTTTTCCGCCCGTATTCATAATATCTCCGTTTGCTAATACAACTTCTAACCCCATTATATAATGTTTAGAAACGCCGTATTTGAGACCGCGTAAGCCGCCTGCGTTTTCTGCAACAGTGCCTCCTAAAGTTGCAGTTGCGACAGTTCCTGGATCGGGTGGATAAATAAGACCTAAGGAAGCTATTTCTTTATTCAATTCAGCCACAATAACACCAGGCTCTGCTACAGCCACCAGATTTTCTAAGTCAACTTCTAAAATTTTATTAAGGCGGGTCATTAATAAAACAATGCCGCCTTTGGTAGGAACGCAGCCTGCACTGAGATTCGTACCTGACCCTCTGGTGTAAACTGGAATATGATTATCATTGGCCAGTTTTAAAATTTTTGAAGTTTCTACAGTGTTAGCTGGTGATACAACAGCATCTGGCATGTGAGAATGACCAGGTGTTGCATCATAGGAGTAACAATATAAGTCCTCGATGCCTGTCAATACATTTTCTTCTCCAACAATCTCTTTCAACGCATTGATGTGGTTTTTTTCCATTTTTTTAATTACCCCTTTTTCTTTTACTTGAGACATGATTCACTCAATAGTGAATAAAAGAACTATTTATAGTGTAACATGTTTGAAAAGTATAAACTATTTGTATTTTCACTTAAATAGAGAAAGATGTAAATCAGGTATATACAGTAAAAAAGTGTAAGGTTATATCCTACATAGATGTAGGATATAACCTTACAAAAAAGTAACAGCTTAAATGGTTAATAATTTATATTGAATGGCATAATTAACTAGATCTGATTTTTTGTGGATATTAAGTTTATTCATAATGCGTGCACGATAAGTGTCAATCGTTTTAGGGCTAAGTGAGAGGGTGGTGGCAATTTCACCATTTGTATAGCCCAAAGCTAGGAAACGCAGGACTTCACGTTCACGTACACTTAGCACACGATATGGATGTTGATGATCAGGTGGATTTGCTGTGGTGTGGAGTAAGCTGTCTAGTAATGATTGTGATAGATGTTCGCTTAAATAACGTTTACCCTTATGGATTTGGATAATACTCTCCATAAGTTCCGTATCCGCTGATTTTTTTAATACATAGCTGTTGGCACCCGAACGCATGACTTCTTTAATATATTCTTCATCATCATACATGGTTAAAACCAGTATGGGGCAAGTCAGCCCGCGAGATCTAATTTCCTTAATACAATCAATACCGTTCATGTCTGGCATTGATAAGTCAAGAATTAAAACGTCAGGATTGAGAGATTCAACTAAACTTATAGCTTCAATACCATTTTCAGCTTCCCCAATTACTTCAAATTGAGGAGCGCTATTCAGCAAGGATTTTAAACCTGAACGTAAAACAGCGTGATCATCAGCTAAAATTATACGAATTTTATTTATAGTAACACTCCCTTCCTATCAGTGAGGAATCTTTTCTAACACTGTAACATATTTAAAATGGAGAGTAAACCCAATTAGTTGAATTGGCGTTATTGTCCGCTGACAGTAAACATGTTACTATGGTAATAAAAGAAAATTAAAATGAAATTTCTTAATTTTATTGATAAATATGCACTACACACCGAAGTAATGACATCCTGTCCGAGTAACAATTCTATATAGCATCTTGAAGGAGATGAATACGAAATGAATATTTTTGATGTAATTGGTCCTATAATGATTGGCCCTTCCAGCTCTCACACAGCTGGTGCAGTACGTTTGGGAAATCTAGCACTGGCTATTTTAGGTGAATCAGTAAAAGAGGCTGTAATTGGCTTACATGGTTCTTTTTCTCAAACCTATCGAGGACATGGCACTGATCTTGCTTTATCAGCAGGACTGCAGGGGTGGGCGACAGATGATATTCGTATTCCCAAAGCTTTTGAAACAGCTAAACAGGCAGGAATTAGTATTTCTTTTACAACAATTAATTTAGGTGATTTCGCTCATCCCAATTCTGTCCGATTTTGGCTGACTGGCGTGAAGGAAAATACATGTGTCATGACAGGTTCTTCTATTGGCGGTGGTCGTGTTGTTGTTACCAATATAGATGATTTTCCTGTAGAATTTAGTGGCGACTTTCCTGCCATTTTGACAATGCACCGTGATCGTCCTGGTGCCATTGCTTTAGTAACAAGTATTTTGTCTACGCAAGGTGTGAATGTCGCTCAGATGAAAGTATTCCGAAAACAAAAAGGCGGCTTAGCAGCTATGATTGTTGAGACGGATCAACCAATTGATGACACGGCATTTGAAGCCATTGGGAAATTGCCTCACATGCAATCTGTGCGTAGGATTCAGCGAATATAAGAATGTGGATTGGTAGAGGGGAAATAGTATGAACGAGAAGTTATCCTTGCAAGAATGGATTGATTTGGCGGAACAGGAAAATAAGGATTTTGGTGATTTTTGCATAGAATATCAAGTGAAAGAGCTAGAGATCAGCAAAGAAATGTTGCTTGCGCGTATGGAAGAGATGCTGCATGTGATGCAGCAGTCTGTTGAAATTGGTTTAACAGGCATTCAATCTATGGGAGGATTAGTTGGCGGTAATGGTAAAAAGGTAGAGTCTTATCGAGCACAATTTGCTGATAAAAGTATTGTAGGTAGTGTGATGTCTAAGGCTATCATGATTGCCTTAGCCGTAGGAGAGGCAAATGCATCCATGGGTCGTATTGTGGCTGCTCCTACGGCTGGTGCCAGTGGTACGCTGCCTGCCGTGTTATTTTCTTTGGCGGAAGTCCGGGGCTTTAGTATCGTAGAGCTTGCGAAGGCTTTAGTGGTAGCAGGTGCGATTGGCATGGTTATTGCTTCACGAGCTTCTTTATCGGGAGCAGCTGGTGGTTGTCAGGCTGAGTGCGGCTCAGCGGCAGCCATGGCGGCTGGTGCTGCGGTAGATCTTTATGGCGGCAGTCCTAGTCAAGTAGGGCAATCAGTAGCAATTACCTTGAAAAATATGTTAGGTTTGGTTTGTGATCCTGTAGCTGGATTGGTGGAAGTGCCTTGCGTAAAACGCAATGCTGGAGCAGCAGCTCAAGCCATGGTGGCTGCAGAAATGGCATTGGCGGGAATTGAAAGTGTAATACCCGTTGATGAGGTCATCGATGCTATGGCGGCCGTTGGTAATGCAATGTCTTGCACATTAAAAGAAACAGCGCAAGGTGGATTAGCTGTTTCTCCGACGGGTTTGATTTGGGCCAATAAGATAATTGCAAGGGAAGAATCAACGGACAAAGGTTAGATATTTTTTATGTTACATGAAAATTTTAATATTTCATAATAAATAATTTCGTCAACTGCAACTACTTTTTTATGTTATACTATACTTGCTATATTTTAGTATAATAAGGTGGTAAGCTAATGGCTGCAGAAGATTTATATTATGGAATGCTGTTATTCTTTAGCACAGGTATATTATCAGTTTTTCTCACTAAAAATAATGCCAAACGTACGAATTATATTGCACATAGTATTGCGCTCATGGGATGTGTCATGGCTGTACTATGTGCAATTTTTGTTTTTTTTCTAGGGGAACTGAAAATTGCCTTACCTGTTTTATTGCCTTTGGGGCAAATGGGCATCAGGGTGGATGGTTTATCAGCTTTTTTTCTCTTACTTATTGGCGTAGTCGGTGCAGCTACCAGTATCTATGCATACGGGTATAGTCGTGAATATTATGAGTGTCGATTACCATTGATGGCAGGTTTATATAATGCTTTTTTATTATCCATGGTGTTGGTTGTTACCGTTAGTCATATAGCGGCTTTTATTATTGCTTGGGAAGCGATGAGTCTGGTATCTTTTTTCTTGGTAAATCATGAATATGAGAAAAAAGCCAATACTAGGGCTGCCTATATTTATATTTTAATGACCCATATTGGTACGGTTTTTATTATTATAGCTTTTTTATTATTAGCTGTAGCAGCTGGTAGTATGAACTTTAATCAGTTAAAGGGCACTTTAGTCAATGATTTTATGAGAAATATAATATTTCTATGTGCCGTAATCGGCTTTGGTACCAAGGCAGGAATGGTTCCATTACATATTTGGTTACCTAGAGCTCATCCAGCAGCACCTAGTCATATTTCGGCTTTAATGTCTGGGGTTATGCTTAAAACTGCAATTTATGGTCTATGCCGATTTTTTCTGGATTTTTTAGGAACAGGTCCTATATGGTGGGGAGTAGTAATTTTAGTAATTGCTATTATTACGGCTGTTTTTGGTGTGCTTTATGCTTTTATTGAACATGATATTAAACGATTATTGGCTTATAGTAGCGTGGAAAATATAGGGATTATCTTATTGGGAATTGGTGCTGGTATGGTGTTTTTGAGTTGCCAGCAAAGAACTTTAGCAGGCGTAGCTTTTAGTGCAGCCTTATATCATGTGTTTAATCATGCTTTATTTAAGTCGTTATTTTTTATGGGTGCTGGAGCAGTATTGCAGTCAGCTCATACTAAAAATATGGAACAGTTAGGCGGATTAATAAAGAAAATGCCTTATACTGCAGTATTCTGTTTAATTGCCGCCGCGGCCATTGCTGCATTACCGCCTTTGAATGGTTTTGTGAGTGAGTGGTTAACTTTTCAGGCATTATTATTTTTACCCCAGGCTTTATCTGGAATTGTCGGGAAAATAGGTAGTGCCTTATTAATTGCTTTGCTAGGCTTAACAGGGGCATTGGCAGCATCCTGTTTTATTGAGGCATTTGGGATTACCTTTTTGGCTAAACCAAGGAGTAAGAAGGCAGAGGAGGCTGTTGAAGCTGTGACTTCTATGTTGATTGCCATGGGAATGGTGGCAGGATTGTGCATATTTTTGGGTATATGGCCTCAGGTAATGCTCACTATATTGCAAAAAACATTCCTTGGTTTTTTAGGTATTGATCTGAATGGATTAACAAGTCAAGAATGGCATCTGCTATCTTTTGCTCAGGGACAAGCAGGAGGTAGGATTTCAATAGTTGGGGTTGTGATATTATTATTGTGCGGAGCTCTAGTGGCTTACTTATTGTACAAGAGTCATGGCAGGGAGACAAATACTGCTGGTGAGACATGGACATGCGGCATTGTACCAAATCCTCATATGGAATATACAGCTACGGGTTTTTCAAAATCAATACGTACTGTCTTTAAAAATATTGTTCATACGTATTCTGAAACCCTAGTAACTACTAATGAAAATAAGTATTATGGGCGAGATTTATTTTATCATGTGCGTATCCAATATTTTTTTGTATCTGTGGTATATCGTCCCATGAATGAAGCCATTATTAAGACTGCCACCTTTATGAAGAGCATTCAGACTGGCAGTGTGCAGCTGTATGTTGGTTATATTATGTTCATAACAGTGATAGTTCTGATTTGGAGTACAAGGTGGTGATTGAGAGTATGGATCTTTTTCTCAGTATGATGCAAGCGTTAGGGTTACTAATAATTGCCCCTTTGGTGGCAGGAATTATTAAAAAAATAAAAGCAAGGCTACAAAATAGACGTGGCTCTAGCGTTTTTCAAGTTTACTTTGATTTGGTAAAGCTACTTGCTAAAGATAGTGTGACATCTCCTACTGTTTCTTGGATATTTAGCGTGGCACCTTATATTTACTTTGCAGGTGCCCTGGCGGCTAGCTCTTTGGTGCCGATTTTTTACTTTTCAGGCAAGGGCTTTGGTGACATCTTTATGCTGATTTATTTGTTAGCACTTGGACGATTTTTTTTGGTACTGGCATCACTGGATGCAGGAAGTGCTTTTGGCGGTATGGGTGGGGCAAGAGAAATGTTTATCGCTGTAATGGTGGAACCAGCTTTACTGCTTTCCATGTGTACGATTGTTTTTAAAGCGCAAACCAGCAGTTTGGGATTCATGGTGAGTAATGTGATGAATAGCCCCTTTTCGTTAGCCTATATTTTTGCTGCTATTGCTTTTTTTATTGTACTCATTGCTGAGACTGGGCGAATTCCAGTGGATAATCCGGATACTCATTTAGAGTTGACGATGATTCATGAAGGTATGATATTAGAGTATTCAGGTCGCAAACTAGCGCTGATTCTGTGGGCTACGGCAGTGAAACAAATAGTTATGATTTTGCTGTTTGTGGTATTATTCTTACCATGGAATATAGTGGGAGCTGCGAGCCTTATTTGGCTGTTTATAAAAGTACTATTAGTGGCTATGATAATTGCTATTGCGGAAACCAGTACGAATAAGATGCGTTTATTTAAAGTACCTAATTTTTTAGCAGTATCCTGTTTATTATCCTTATTAGCCTTAGTTGCTCAATAGGAAAACAGATGAGGAGAAGAGAAGGGGCCATGAATATATTAATTATTATATTATTGTTTACATCTTTGTTATTGACGAGAGTTTCAAGACTTAAAACGGCTGTGAGTATTATTTTGGTCCAATCCTTTATGGTGGCTTTAGCCTGTGGGATAGAGGGAATGGAAGCCGGAGAAGTGCATATGTACATTGCAGCTATACTCACTGCTGTTATAAAAGTGGGCCTCATTCCTTATGCTTTATTAAATATTACTGAAAAGTGGCAGCAAGAACGAGAGGGCCACCCTATTTTAAATGTGAATTTTTCTTCGATAGCAGCCTGTATTACCATTGTATTAGCCTATAGCCTTATTGATCAAGCCTTGCCTGGCGCCGCTGGTAGTCGCGATGCATTAGCCACAGCGGTAGCAATGACTTTGATTGGTTTATTGCTCATCATGACGAGAAGACAGGCTATTATGCAAATTGTAGGACTGATAACTATGGAAAATGGTATCTATTTAGTAGGATTATCTGCAACAAAAGGATTGCCTCTTATTATTGAAATGGGAATTTTCTTTGATGTATTAGTGGCAGTGGTTGTGTTGGTCATTTTAACACATCGGTTAAAACTTTCAGGTATGTCAACGGATATTAGTCGTCTAAAAAAATTAAAGGGATGATGTTGTGGGGGAGTTACTGCTGTTGGCGCTGTTTTGTCCAATGGTAACTGGTTTGATATCCATGTTTCAGATTAAAATAGTGTCCATCAAAATTGTAAATTTAACAGGCAGTATTTTGACAAGCTCGGTATTGGCAGTCATTATCTATCATATTGAAACACAAGGCGCTTTTCGTAGTGAACTGTTGTATGTTGATTATTTAAGTGCTGTATTACTGATTGTGGTGGCAGTATTAACGCTTACATCCATGTTATTTTCTCTTTCTTATATGGAAAAGGAATTGGTTGATGGGCATATTACATTTAACATGTTAAGACGCTATTATGGATTGCTAAACTTATTTATTTTTACCATGCTTAGTGTATTGATTGTAGAAAATTTAGGTTTAATGTGGGTAGCCGTAGAAGCCACCACTTTGGCCTCTGCCTTATTAGTAGCATTTTATTTTAACCACTCTGCCCTTGAGGCGGCTTGGAAGTATGTTATGGTATGTACTGTGGGGATTTGTTTAGCACTGTTAGGAACCATTCTTTTGTATTATGCCCAAGTCAGTGTAATAGGTACAGGAGCGCAAGCATTGAGTTGGTTAGAATTAAAGAGTATTGGTTCACAGCTTGATCCGGCGATTACAAAATTGGCCTTTATTTTTATTTTAATCGGGTATGGAACGAAAGCTGGCTTAGCGCCTATGCATACTTGGCTGCCAGATGCACACAGTCAAGCACCGTCCCCTGTTAGTGGTTTATTATCAGGAGCCCTCTTAAGCTGCGCAATCTATGCTATTATACGTAATCTGATTGTGGTGCAAATCGTTTTAAATCGTGAATTTCTGCAATATCTATTGATTGCTTTTGGTGTGTTTTCCATTGCTATTGCCCTGCCTTTTATCTTGGTGCAACATGATGTAAAACGATTGTTGGCCTATTCTAGTGTAGAACATATGGGGATTATTGTATTGGGAATTGGTATTTCTACACCTCTGGCTATTTATGGTGCGTTGCTTCATATTATCAATCATGCTATTGCTAAATCCACTTTATTTTATATAGCTGGTGTAATTACGCAAGAGTATAAAACAAAAAATATTATGCGTATTCGCGGGCTAATCAGTACAATGCCTTTATTGGGAACCATGTTTATGATAACTATTTTAGTAATTACAGGTACTCCACCGTTTAGCATTTTTGTTAGTAAATTTATTATTATTTGGGCTTCTTTTAGTGATGGACGATTTATATTAGGAGCAAGTGTATTGTTTTTACTTGCTGGTATTTTTGCTGGTATGATGTACTATTGCATGGCAATGGTTTTTAGCGGGAAACCAAAACATAGTATCTTGACTGGTAATATTGGCAAGCCAGCCCTAATGTCCATGATTTTTTCTGTATGTTTGATGGTAGTGGCTGGCGTATATGTACCAGCTTGGTTAGATACCCTGCTACAGAGGGCTGTATCTGTTGTAATGGGAGGTTAATCTATATGAAATACCAAGAAACTGCTGCTCGTGATTTAGTGAAAGTAGCCAAAGAGATCTGCCATACAAGAGCGTATGGACTATCAGCAATGTTTGCGAATGATGAACGTAGTATTAATGGATATTTTGCGATCTATTGCATTTTCGCAGGTGCAGGTAATTTTAAAGGGATCAAGGGGATATTTACTCAAAAGGAAGAATTAACATACCCTTCATTAACACCTTTTTTCTCATCGGCCGCTTGGTATGAACGAGAAATTCATGATTTATTTGGTATTCTGCCTATTGGACATCCTGATTTGCGTCCTTTGGTATTGCATGAGAATTGGCCAGAAGGACTTTATCCTATGCGCAAGGATTTTTCCATGGATACTCCTGTACCTGTAGCTCAGAAGCAATATGACATGGTTGGAGTGCAAGGTGAAGGTGTATTTGAAGTGCCTGTAGGACCTATTCATGCTGGTATTATTGAGCCAGGACATTTTAGATTTAGCCAAGCTGGTGAACAAGTGATTCACTTGGATGCAAAATTATTTTATACTCATAGAGGTATCGAAAAGGCAGTGGAAGGTTTGTCTTTAGAAATGGCTGCTTATCAGGCAGAACGGATTTGTGGTGCTTGTAGTGTATCTCATGCCATATCCTATGCCCAGGCTGTAGAATCCATTGCCAATATAACGATTTCCCCAGAGGCTGAATGCGTACGAGTATTGGCTGCAGAATTGGAACGTTTATATAATCATGTAGGTGATATTGGTAATTTGTGCGCAGGCCTGGGATTTGCTATAGGTATTAGTCATGGATCACGTCTTAAGGAAATAATTATGAGGTTGAATGAGACTGTAACTGGTAACCGTTTTTTACGGGGTATGGTTATTCCTGGTGGTGTGAGTAGGGAGGTAACGCCAAAATTATCCTGGGAAATATTGGTAGAATTAGAGAAAATAATTGAAGGATTTCGAGATTTAATAGGGTTATTACAGGATAACAATGCTTTTTTGGATCGGGTTGAAAGTACGGGGATACTAACACGGGAAGCTTGTCGAGATTTAGGTGTGGTTGGTGTGGCTGCTAGAGCCTCAGGAGTAGATGTGGATATGCGGCGTGATTATAGATATTCTGTATATAAACAGTTGAATTTTAAAGTACCCGTATATACTAGTGGGGACGTTGCAGCACGTTTGTGGGTTAGAAGGGATGAGGTAGAGCAGTCTGTAAAAATTATAAGGCAAATACTAAAAGATATGCCTCATAAGGGAGAGAAACTTCTTGTCTCCATCCCTGCGATAATGCCTTATAGCAGTGGTTTGGGGTGGAGTGAATCAGCGCGAGGAGCAAATCTCCATTGGCTAATGATAGGTGAGAATAATAGGGTATATCGTCATTTTATCAGGTCAGCGTCTTATCCCAATTGGCCAGCGGTAACGGTGGCGGCTCTTAATAATATTATTCCAGATTTTCCTCTTATAAATAAGAGTTTTGAATTATGTTATGCATGTCTCGATCGTTAGGGGGAGGATCGATAATGATCACTATTTTAAAAAAAATTTTATCTATTGGCATGGTGACCGAAATATATGATGAAGGGCAGGTTCCAAGCCGGTTTCGTGGCCAAGTCGTTATAGAAAAAAATCTAGGTAAAAATTGCATTGCCTGTATAGTTAGTTGCCCGACAAAAGCCATTACTGAACAGAATGGGTGTCTGGTTATTGATCATAAAGCTTGTATTTTTTGTGGCCGATGTATAGAACATTGTGAAGCACAGCAATTGAAACATACAAGCAATTATAAGCTAGCAACGATTTCTGGTAAGTTATCTAACTCTATAGGTATATCGGTAAAGGAGAAAATTAGGAATGTACTTGGTCGCTCTTTGCACATTAGGCATGTGGATGCTGGTTCCTGTAATGCTTGTGATTTTGAAATGAATGCTTTGAGTAACCCCTTTTATGATGTTCAGCAGTATGGCATTGATTTTGTAGCATCGCCAAGACATGCAGATATGCTTATGGTTACAGGAGTGGTAACGCGGAATTTAATGCAGGCTTTACTTATGACATATGAGGCCATGCCTACTCCTAATCTTGTTATGGCAGTGGGGGCTTGTGCAGCTAGCGGTCGGGTTTTCAGCAATAGTTATGCTATACATGGGGCAGTTGATACATTAGTGCCTGTAGATATTTATGTGCCTGGTTGTCCACCACGTCCTCAGGCTCTTTTATATGGTTTATTACTAGGATTGGATAAGCTATAAATTTCTTAAATGAATAGATATTTTTATCGGATTGGACAGGAATTATTTTCTTTTTAACGAAAATAATAAGTTAGAGTTAAAAAAACAAAAGGAGGCTATTTTATGAAAACCGTAGTTAATACTGATTTTGCGCCCCAAGCCATAGGACCTTATTCGCAGGCAATTAAGGCTAATGGGTTTTTATTTGTTTCAGGGCAAATCCCTTTAGATCCGACAACAGGACAGATTGTTTATGGTGGGATTGAATCGCAAACCTACCAGGTACTTAACAATCTAAAGGCTATATTAGAGAAAGAAGGTTTGCTGTTTAACAATGTAGTGAAGACTAGTGTGTTTTTAAAAGATATGGAAGATTTTGCTGCTATGAATAAGATTTACGCTGAGTATTTTAAAACTGAACCACCGGCCCGTGCTTGTGTACAAGTAGCTAGACTACCTCGTGATGTAAGTGTAGAAATCGAAGTTATCGCAGTATATGAAAAGTAATATTTAGATTTTTTGGCATCTTAGTAAAACGCAGCCTCAAAAAACCAATGGTTTTAAGGCTGCGTTTTTAGAATTTATATGTAGATTGATCATTTCCCTGGATTGTACAAAACCAAATGATAATTATTTTCCTTTAGCTTTGTTGTTACTCTTGGGGGGCTGGGGCTTTTGTTTTAAGCCACACCAGATAAAAAGAATGCTGCCAATGATTATAATTGCTAAACTAGTCAGTTGAGCTGATTTTAGCCCCCAAAGTAATGTGCCATAGTCACCTCGCAAGAATTCTAAGAAAAAACGGGCTATGGAGTATAAAACAGCATACAGAATGAATACCTGACCTTTAGCATGATTGGTGGTGCGGAAAAGTAGTAACAGGACGAAGATAATAATGTCAATTTGTCCTTCCCAGATTTCTGCAGGCCAAAGAGGTTTATCGCCATAAACTTGATGAGCTAAAGTTGTTGCAGGATAGATAATGCCGAAAGGACCTCCTGTTGGATGCCCAAAGGCATCACCATTTAATAAATTCGCCATACGTCCGATAGATTGTCCCATGATAATTGCTGGGGCTATAATATCAGCAAAGGCCCAGGTCTCTATATTATGGCGTTTTGTATAGACAAATCCAGCAAGGAATCCGAAAAGAATGCCACCTTGTATAGCCATTCCGCCTTGCCATACAAAAGGGATTTCCAGTAGGTGGTGTTGATAATAATTCCAATCAAAGAAAAATACATCCCATAAACGGGCACCAACAATACCAGATAAACCTCCATAAATCCCTACATCCACTACATGATCGTGCCAGCGACCATCTTGCTTAGCTAAAAAATAAGCTGTGCCTGTAGCTAAAATAATACTTAAACTGAGTATTAAGCCATACGCTCGAATGGGAAAATCGCCGATGAAAAAAAGATATTGGTGCATAAAGCCCTCCTAGTAATGAGTTCTATTTTTGTACTTTAACGATTGTATTATCTATAGTATAACAAAACCTGGTTATTAAACAATAAAGATATCATAAGGTTAAAGCGGGAGTGATGCAGTATGAGCAGAAAAATGTTTGTTATTTTACTAGGGCTTCTTCTGGCGGCTATCGGAGTCTGGTATGTAGGTTTCTATGAGAATCAAAATCTAAAGCCCCAGATAACTGATGCCATTGGAAGTGTGGGAAGAACTCCACCATCCTTTACTCTTGAAAGTTTGGAAGGAGATAAAGTTACAGTAGGACCATCTGATAAAATTACCGTGATTAATTTTTGGGCCACTTGGTGTCCACCCTGCCAGGAAGAAATGCCTGAGTTAGATCAGTTTGCTAAGAAAAATCAGCAAAAGATAAATTTTTATGCTATAAATTTACAAGAGTCTAATAAAAAAGTAAGCGATTTTATGAATAAATATAAGTATACCATGCCAGTTTTGTTAGATAAAGATGGAGTTGTAGCCAAGCAGTTTTTAATTGCTGCTATTCCGACTACAATCATTATCGATAAAAATGGTCTTATAAAACATCGTCAGTCTGGTGCTATGACAATGAGTGAATTAGAAGAAATTATAAATAGCCTGTAGAGATTTGATAAAAATAGTTATGATTAAGGGGATTAGTAGCTCTAAAGTTTCTATTTGCAGCAGATGGAAGTGTTAAAAGGGCTTTTCCATTAACGGAAAAATTAAGGAAAAGATAAATCATAGTTGTACATCTTCTTTAAAGGAATATTTAGGACCAGGTAGAAGGGATATACATAATAGATCATTCCTTGATTAGCGTTCTGAAGTTCATTATTGGCGGAGGTGATTTGATGAATAATATATTAATAGTGGATGATATGGCAGTAAATAGAAAACAGATCAAATTAGTGCTGAAAGATATACCAGAGATAGATTTCTATGATGCTGAAGATGGATTTCAGGCGATTAAAGAAGTTGACGATAATGATATTGATTTAATCATATTGGATTTAATGATGCCAGGTAAAGACGGATTTGATGTACTTAAAGAATTAAAGGCTAATCTAAGCTATAAAGATATTCCTATTATTGTTTATTCGGGAATGGGTAATATTGATAGTATAAATCAAGCATTAGAACTTGGTGCTTATGATTATTTTACAAAACCCTTGACGACGGAACAGATAAAATTTATTGTACCGACAAAAGTTAAGAATGCTTTGGAAAGCTATGTCCAACGTAAAGCACTAGTGCGCATACATGAAAAAATGAAATTAGAATTAATGCTGGCAAATATTTTACAACAATCACTATTAGCAACCTCAAAGCAAGGATTATTGGTTGATATGTATGGTAAATACCTTCCTTGTGAAGAAATCGGTGGAAATTTTTATGAATGTGTGCAGTCTAATGATGTTTTATGGTTTATTATGGTTGATGTATCTAGTCATGGGGTAGCAGCAGCAATGATATCTTCTATGATTAAAGTAGATTTTAATAATTGTATTAAAAATCTATATTATCCAGCAGAAGTTTTGCAGCATATAAATAATACTTTTTATGGTATGATGGGAGGCGATTACTCTTTTACGGCTGTTGTAGGGAGGATTCAAGGTGAGAACCTTATCATTTCTAACGCTGGTCATAGTCATCCCATTCTTTATACAAAAGAAACAGATAGTATGCTTATTCTTCCTTTAAAAGATGAGCCCCTTGGCTTATCCCTTAAAGCGGATTTTAAATCCCAAAGGTTTATAATTGGTAAGGAGGATATCCTTTTTCTTTATACCGATGGACTATTTGATTCCAGGGAACAATATGATATGGATATGAATTATCAGGATTTATGCAATTCTTTTATGACCTATAAACATATAATTCAAGAGAATCCAGAAGAATTTTTTAATATCATATTACGATTATATGCTGGTATTGCAGATGAAAATGTAATGGATGATATCTCAATAATGCTTATTAAGATGCGGTAATTATTTAATGGAGGTAACGAAGATGTCATATATGCCATGCAAGGGAAGATATGATACTATGAAATACAATTTTTGTGGGAGCAGTGGTCTGAAGCTCTCAGCCATTTCTTTGGGGCTGTGGCATAATTTTGGAGATATAAATAGTTACGAGAATAGCCGATCTATGATTCGCCGGGCTTTTGATTTAGGGATTACTCATTTTGATCTTGCCAATAATTATGGTCCTCCTCCTGGTTCAGCAGAAGAAACTTTTGGCAGAATAGTAAGGGATGATTTTAAAGCATATAGGGATGAAATGATGATCTCTACTAAAGCTGGCTATACTATGTGGCCAGGTCCCTATGGAGATTTTGGGTCCAAAAAATATCTTTTTGCTAGTCTAGATCAAAGTTTGAAACGTATGGGCCTGGATTATGTTGATATTTTTTATCATCATCGTCCCGATCCTGAAACTCCATTGGAAGAGACGATGAGAACTCTTGATTTGATCGTGAGGCAAGGCAAAGCCCTTTATGTTGGCATTTCAAATTATAAACCTGATCAGGCAAAGAAGGCTTTCGGAATTCTTAAAAACTTGGGTACGCCTTGTCTTATACATCAGCCTAGATATTCTATGCTAGATAGATGGGTTGAGGATGGATTACTCGACCTTTTGGAAGATAATGGGGTTGGTTGTATTGCTTTTTCTCCGCTAGGGAAAGGTGTGCTTACCAACCGATATTTACATGGTATACCTGAGGATTCTCGTGTGGCCAGTCAAAGTACGTTTTTGAATTCCAAAGATATTACAGAAAATTTAATCTCCAAAGTTATAATGTTGAATCAAATTGCTGAAAAAAGGCAGCAGAGTATGGCACAAATGGCTTTAGCCTGGGTACTACGCAAAAAACAGATGACTTCTGTTTTGATTGGGGCTAGTAAGAGTAGTCAAATTGATGACTGTGTAGGCGCACTAGCGCACCTTGATTTTTGTTCAGAAGAGTTGGAGCAGATTGATAATATTTTAAAAAAATGACATTGAGTATAAATAGACAAAATAGCTTAGCAAAGTGCTAAGTTATTTTTATTTATAAAAAAGTCGTTGGAAAAAACTGAAAAGTATTACATTTTAGGAAAGGAATTTTAAAAATTACGGCGAATATATGATTTAACTTAATAAGACATTTAAAAAAGTATTGTTGTTTTTGATATATGAGAGTGCCAATTCGGTAGGAGGAGTTCAACTATGGATGTTCTTCAATTTAAGGAGCTATTTTCTCAAGAATATGGAGGAAATAATAAGGAACCAGTACATTGCTTTTTCTCACCTGGACGGGTTAATTTGATTGGTGAGCATATTGATTATAATGGCGGCTATGTATTTCCCGCTGCTTTATCTTTGGGAATTTATGGTGCAATACGCTTTCGCTCGGATCAATTGATTACACTAAAATCTACTAATGCATTACCCGTCATTGCTGTGGATTTAAAGCAGCCAATATTATATAAGGCAGAAGATGGCTGGGCTAATTATCCTAAAGGGGTCATTAAGCATTTGCTGGTTGATGGACATTTATTAAAAGGTTGTGACATCTTGTTGTCAGGTAATCTTCCTGATGGAGCTGGTCTATCCTCTTCAGCGGCCCTACTCGTTTTAGTAACGTTTATGTTACGTCAGGCTGGTGGGGAGAAAGATATTGATAGAGTTCAATTAGCCAAGTTCTGTCAGAAGGTAGAAAATCAATTCATGGGAGTTAATTGTGGCATCATGGATCAATTTTCAGTGGCTATGGGAAGGCGAGAGACTGCTATATTGCTGAATTGTGATACTTTGCATTATAAGTATACTCCTTTTGCTCTGGAAGAATACAGTCTAGTGATTATGAATACAAATAAAAAAAGGGAACTGGCAGAATCTAAATATAACGAGCGCCGTGGTGAGTGTGAGCAGGTCTTGGAAATTATCAAAGGGCATTGTCAAGTTACTAGTCTTTGTCAAGTATCACTTGCAGATATAGAGGCCTATGTGAAAGATGATATTTTGCTTCGTAGAGCACGTCATGTAATTTCAGAAAACAATAGGGTTTTGCTGGCAGTTGAATTATTAGAAAAGCGCGACATTATTGGTTTCGCAAAACTTATGACCCAATCTCATATGTCCTTGAAAAATGATTATGAGGTTACTGGTTTAGAATTGGATTCAATTGTTGAAAATGCTCTTAAGATCCCGCAATGTATTGGAGCTCGTATGACGGGGGCTGGGTTTGGCGGTTGCGCTATTGCATTGGTTGTAACTAGTAAACTAGAACAATTTAAAACTGCTGTTGCTCAGGGATATCAGAAAAGGACTGGATTAATACCAGATTTTTATGCGGCTAGTATTGTGGATGGAGTACAATCCATTGAGTGCTAAGTAGCTATATGATATTTATAATGGGCTTGCATAAAGGAATAGACGGTTTTACCTAGAGAATAAAACTGATAGTGTTGCTGTTTTCTACCATTGATGCTTGTGAGAAATGTTTTCAATATTCCTAATTATGAAATTATTATAGTTGATTTTAGTCAAATACTTGGTAAAGTACAGACTAAGCTGCTCTTTATAGAAAATATATCAGAGGAGAATGAATATTGGATGATTACCTTGCCTTGAAAATCTAGTAGGAAAATAGGAAAAAATTTATGTGCCGGCATTAAGGCGAAGTGAAGTGTCATTAGCCTTAAACTAAACAGCTTGATAGAAGAAGTTTAATGGTGCGCCAATAAAGGGTAGGGGATAGTGTGGAAAATGTATTAGTAAACACCTTCAAGGTAGGGAGTAGTAATGATGAGCAGACGTTGAATGTGATTCGACGTCAGGGGCCAATATCTAGAGTGGAAATTGCAAAAATGACAGGACTGACTCCTCCTACGGTTACCAATATTACCACTAAACTATTGGAACTAGGCTTAATTGTGGAAGATAGTATTGGTGAGTCTAGTGGTGGCCGTCGACCGCTGTTGTTAAAAATTAATAACCTGCTTGCTACCATCATTATTATTTATATACGTTCAGAGAAAATGATCGGATATGTGATAGATCCTCAATTTAAGATACTATGGGAAGATAACAGAACAATTAAGGGCAGGAAAGAAGATGATGTTCTTGAGATGATGCTGGATATTATTCAAGATTGTCGAGAGACTGCTGCTGTTCCTGTACTTGCTGTAGGGGTTGTGGTTCGAGGTCCTGTACGAATAAAAGATGGAATTGCAGTATTTGTGCCTAATATTGGCTGGAAGAATGCGCCATTAAAAGCTATTATTGAAGAAAAATTTAGTTTACCTGCTTTTATAGAAAATGATGTAAAGGCATTAAGTAATGGTGAATATTATTATGGCTCAGTAAAAGAGGCCAGCAGCATGATTCTATTAAAAGTTAGTCATGGAATTGGTGGTGGTATTATCTTTAATGGTGGGCTTTATCGAGGTGTAAGTGATAGTGCAGGTGAAGTTGGCCATACCACGATTGATATTGCTGGCCCCGTCTGTAGTTGCGGTAATTATGGTTGCCTAGAAGCGCTAGCATCTGAAAATGCTTTAGTGGATGCAGTGGTAAAAGCAATAAAAGAGGGGCAAGTTTCTTTTATTTATGATATGGTAGGTGGCAATTTAGAAAATGTCACTCCTGAGGTTATTTATGAGGCTGCAAATGCAGGGGATGAAGTGGCTGTCCGTATACTAGGACAGGTAGCACGTTATTTAGGGATAGGTATTGCAAATTTCGTTAATATTTTTAATCCTGAAATAGTTATTATTGGCGGTGGAATAGTCAGAGGACGCCAATATATTGAAGATATAATTAGACAGACAATCAAAGATAGATCTTTTGAAAGCTGCAGTAGCGTCCTAGAGATCAGTTTTTTAACTACAACGACTGAAAATACACTGAAAGGTGCAGCTGATATTGTTTTTGCTGAAATTACAGAATCAATATGGCTTAGTCAGTGATAACTCATACATGGTGGCATTATTATAAAGCAAAAAGGATGCTCTTCATTGAGAGAAAGTTGCAATAGCATCATTGTCTTGAGAAGAGGCTCCTGTTTTATAATATGTAATATTCCACAAAAATATTGGAGGAGGGTTAATCTATGAAAAAGAGTTGGAAGGGACTTATTACGGCAACGCTGTTAGCTGGGGTGTTAGTAGCTGGATGTTCCAGTTCTACACAGCCTGCTGGGGATGCAAACAAAGGTGGTAAAAATTTAATTGGTGTTGCAATTTATAAATTTGATGACACCTTTATGAGTGGTGTACGTAGTGCCATCTCTAAGGCCGCAGAAGGTAAGGCTCAATTAGAAATCGTTGATAGCCAAAATTCCCAGCCTACCCAGAATGACAAAGTTGATTTGTTTATTAACAAAAAAGCAAAGGCGCTTGCCATTAACCCCGTTGACCGTAATGCCGCTGGTGTAATTATTGACAAAGCGAAAGCTGCTAATATTCCAGTTGTATTCTTAAATCGTGAACCTTTACCTGAAGATATGAAAAAGTGGGATAAAGTTTATTATGTTGGTGCAAAGGCTGAGCAATCTGGAATCATGGAAGGACAATTAGTAGTAGACTACTTTAAAGCTCATCCTACTAAAGATGGTGTAATTCGCTATGTTATGTTAAAGGGTGAACCAGGTCATCAAGATGCTGAAATGCGTACTAAGTTTGCGATTAAGGCAATTGAAGATGCTGGCCTAAAAGTTGAAAAAGTGGCTGAAGATACTGCAATGTGGGATCGTGTAAAAGGCCAGGAAAAAATGGCAGCCTTCTTAGCAGCTAATGGTGATAAGATTGATGTTGTACTTGCAAATAATGATGATATGGCTCTAGGTGCTATCGAAGCACTAAAAGCTAAAGGATATTTTAAAGATGGCAAATACATGCCTGTAGTTGGTGTTGATGCAACAGCTCCTGCATTAAAAGCATTAGAAGAAGGAACCTTATATGGTACAGTTTTAAATGATGCTAATAATCAGGGGAAAGCAACTTTCAATTTGTCTGATGTATTAGCTCAAGGTTTGGTACCTAGTAAAGAAAATACTGGCTATACCATTACTGATGGAAAATATGTCTGGATTGACTACAAGAAAATTACAAAAGAAAACATGAACGAAGCTAAATAAATTTTCTCAGTTAGTTTTATGCTTTATGGTTAGAATGGCAAGGGCCAAAGTATATAATGTTGTCCCCTTGCCATTCTTATTAAATAGAACATCAAAAAGCCTTCGAGAGAAAGAGAGGCGCTCAACAATGACAGAAATAAAATTCTTACTTGAAATGGATAATATCTCTAAAGAATTTCCAGGAGTAAAGGCACTTGATGATGTAACACTTAAAGTACGGCCTGGCACTGTTCATGCCCTTATGGGGGAAAATGGTGCAGGTAAGTCAACATTAATGAAATGTCTTTTTGGTATCTATAAACAGGATACAGGGGATATCATTCTAAATGGACAAAAACTAGAGATTCATAATTCGAAGGATGCTCTTAATTACGGAATTTCTATGATTCACCAAGAATTACATCCCGTTCCCCATAGAGATGTAATGGAAAATGTATGGCTGGGGCGCTTTCCGATGAAAGGTATTGGACCTTTTCAATTCGTGGACCATAAAAAGATGTATTTTGATACTGCGGCTTTATTTCAACAACTTGAAATTGATATTGATCCAAATGCGTTGGTTAAAACGTTGTCTGTATCTAAGATACAGTCAATTGAAATTGCGAAAGCTGTATCCTTTAATTCAAAAATTATCGTCATGGATGAACCAACATCTTCTTTGACTGGTAATGAAGTGGAACAGTTATTTAAAATTATACGTGACTTGAGAAAAAGAGGAGTTTCGATCATTTATATATCTCATAAAATGGAAGAAATTCTCCAAATATCGGATGATGTAACTATTATGCGGGATGGAAAATATATTGGCACCTGGAATGCTTCGGAGCTGACGACTGACCTGATTATTTCCAAAATGGTAGGACGTGACCTTACGCAACGTTTCCCAGAACGTAGTAATGTGCCTGGGGAAGTAGTGCTCCGAGTAGAAAATCTTACATCACCTAATCCTCGTTCCTTTAAAAATATTACTTTTGATCTTCGTAAAGGGGAGGTACTAGGTATTAGTGGGCTTGTAGGTGCACAACGTACAGAATTAATTGAAGCCATCTTTGGCCTACGTGCGCTAGCAGAGGGAAAATTTATTCTCAATGGTCAAGAGATCAAAATTCAATCACCTGCTGATGCCAAAAAACATAAAATTGCCTTACTTACGGAAGAAAGGCGTGTTACAGGGATTTTTCCAGTATTACCAATAGTAGAAAATACAGCGATTGCCTATCTCAATGCTTATCAGACATCCTATTTTTTGCTTGATGAAAATAAGATGAAAGAGGATACAAGAAAAAGTATAGAAAAACTTAGAGTAAAAACACCATCTATAAAGGAGTTAATTAAAAATTTATCCGGCGGAAACCAACAAAAAGTTTTAATAGGTCGCTGGTTGCTTACTAATCCAGACATATTACTTCTTGATGAACCTACCCGTGGTATTGACGTTGGTGCGAAATTCGAAATTTACACTATTATTACAGAGCTTGCTAAGCAAGGTAAAAGTATCATTATGATTTCTTCTGAAATGCCTGAAATATTAGGTATGTCTGATCGAATCATGGTAATGTGTGAAGGCCGACTTACGGGCATACTTGACAAGAAGAATGCTACTGAACGAGAAATTATGCGTCACGCTACCCTTTACTTGGTGTAAACAAAGGAGGTTAAAAAGAATGAACTTTGATACGAAGAAGTTAAACGAATTCCTTTTGCAGTATGCAATATATGGAGTTTTACTTGTTCTAATCGTAGCAATTGCCATTTATAATTCAAATTTTCTATCAATAAATACTCTGCGTGATATTTTAATGCAGTCTTCTACTCGTGTAATCATTGCCCTTGGAGCTGGATTTGTCTTGATAACAGCAGGGGTTGATCTTTCGGCAGGACGTGTTGTTGGTTTGGCTGCAGTATTATCTGGTTCTATGCTGCAAGTTGCTGATTATTCACGGAGGTTTTTCCCAAACTTGCCTGATTTGCCAATTTGGATCCCGATTCTGGTGGCTGTTATTGGCGGACTTATTGTTGGTATACTTAATGGATGGATTGTAGCGAAATTCAGCGTACCACCTTTTATTGCGACATTAGGCACATATGTAATGGTCTATGGGGTAAATTCCATTTATTTTGATATGAAACCTAATGAGTCCCAGCCTATTGGAGGATTAAGACCCGATTTTACGATAATTGGTTCTGGTTCTATCGGTGTCGGTCCTTATTCTCTTCCCTTTATTGTTCTGATAGCCTTAGCAGTATCCTACATTGTTTGGATTATCTTTAACAAGACCAAACTGGGTAAAAATATGTATGCTATTGGCGGCAACATCAATGCGGCTAAAGTTTCAGGAATCAACGTTGGTCTTAACTTAATTCTGATTTATGCCATTGCTGGTGCACTTTACGGATTTGCAGGTGTTCTTGAAGCAGCAAGAACAGGTGGCGCCACTAACAACTATGGTAATATGTACGAATTAGATGCAATTGCTGCTTGTGTTGTAGGTGGTGTATCTACTACAGGTGGTATTGGTACAGTTCCTGGAATTTTGGTAGGGGTTGTAATTTTTACGGTTATCAATTATGGTTTGACTTTCGTAGGTATGAACCCTTATTGGCAGCTTATCATAAAGGGTCTTATCATTGTTGCCGCAGTTGCTGTGGATATTCGAAAATATATTTCCAGAACATAAAGTCATAAAAAAAACAAACTGACTACCTTAATGGCAGTCAGTTTGTTTTTTATCAGCTTAAAAGGGATTAAATGAAAAGACGCGGGAATTTGAACTAGAATAGAGGACCTTTTGTTTTCTCTTTCTAGTTATTGGCGTATATTGTGAATAGTTGGACAGTAGTTCAGTTGATACTTCCTGATAGGGAGTACCATCTGATTTTGTAATATGATCATTTTCCATCCATTTTTTTACATCGAATGACGAAAATTGAGTAGGTAATCTTTCGGCATCAACTGCTAACTTTATCTCTTCAATAAGAGAAGGTTCACATAAAATTATGGCATCAAAGTTTTTATCTTGCTTACGCTCCATTGGCAAATCATTTTCTCCTTTCTAGGTAAATTAATAAATAATACGAATACTGCCATCTTTAAATATCTCAATATCATTGTAACAATCCATTATCTTCTTGGCTACTTCGCTACTTACAGTAGTAAGTTCAATATTACCATAAATAATATCATGATAGTGATTAAAAGTTCCTAGGTTATTAATAGCAATATAATAATGGACGTTATTCTTATAACCGTTAGGTGCTAATTTCACACCATTTTTCGTTAACCATTCAACAGCTTCTTCGTGGCTGTGAATACCTTTAGTAAGATGAGCAATAACATGGCGATCGGTTCCAACATGTCCAACTTTAAAGTGGCTTAGGCAATCTTGGCAAATTCCTTTTTCCCCAACAAAGGCTACTGCTACAGGTTTATCTTCATAACAATAAAAGCATGTACCATTATTATGACGACGCCATTTATAAATATCTTCATATATCTTTTTCTTGCGAAATAACATCGAAAAAATCTCCCTATTATATTTTAGCCGCAAACCAAGTTGGAAGAATCCAAAGTTTTTTCAAATTGGAAGGTAAGAGCGACTAAAACCATATTTACCAGTATGTTCTAGTATACCTGTTTCTCATCAGGTTGTATACATACAGATTGTAATCTCTAAACAACGTCAGATTTTCGTATCCCAGTAGATTATCACAGATGATTCGCTTATTAAATTTAAAATATTAATTTATAGGGATTAATTGCAGGATACTATTGAATTTTTTGCGAATATTACAAGAAACGACCTGATCATCGGATAAAGAGTAAGAAAGCCACTTTAAGGAGGAAATTAGATTTGTTAGTACCATGGGAAATATTATCCGAAGATAGCGAAGAATCGTGCAATCTTCTAGAAAAATTACTAGAGATTGCGGCTGCTGATCCCCTGATAATGAGTGAAATTATGCGAGGAGTATTGCATGAAGAGCCTTGTATAAAGATGCAGGCAGCTGCTATGGTAGAAAAAGTTACACGTGTTCGGCCCTTATTTTTGACACCTTATAAACGAGTATTACTTAATGAAATTTCGCTGATCGAGCAGCCTGAAGTGCGTCAGCAAGTGGCAGTGCTCTATGGGCGTGTAATGTGGGATGAATGGGAACTGCAGCAGATTGTTGCCTTGCTTATTAATTGGATTGATACGCAAGAAGATGAGGATAGTATTATAAACGCGATGCAGTCTCTTCATAGGCTGGCGATGCAGAAAGAGTGGATCTTTCCTAAATATGTGGAGTGTTTGACGAAAGCCTTAAAGCATACTAACCTTTCTGTTAAAAATTTGGCAAAGAAGCTGCTTGAGTAAGTTTGAGATTCAGCTCTTCCAAAGCAATAAACAATGAAAATCTGTAGGTTTTGCAGGTGGACTCAAAGCTTCCAGAAGATAAATAAGATGTAGTTTTGCCAGCTTGGGGAAATGAGTAGATGCCACCAATTTTAGGCGGCATCTATTTTCAAGATAAAATACTTTGTTACTATGACATTCTATTGTTTTACGTGTTTGACCAGTTCGACGGCTAGACCAATATACTTTTGTGGTGTTAAGGCTAGTAATCGGGCTTTATCTTCTTTAGGCAATTCTACGCTTTCGATAAAAGATTTAATTTCTACTTCGCCAATTGCTTTGCCACGAGTAATTTCTTTTAACTTATCATAAGCATTAGTGTGTCCATGCTTACGCATCACTGTTTGTACAGCTTCTGATAAAACTTCCCAGGCACCAGTCAAGTGACTTTCAATGGCCTGAGTGTTAACCAATGTTTTGCCAAAACCTTTTAGAGCATAAGAAAGTGCTATATGAGAATATCCAATGGCTGATCCTATATTCCGCTGAGCTGATGAGTCACTAAGATCTCTTTGTAAGCGAGATATAGGAAGCTTATTTGCCAGATGATCCAGTAGTGCGTTGCTAAGACCCAGATTTGCCTCTGAGTTTTCAAAATCGATGGGGTTAACCTTATGGGGCATGGTAGATGAACCAACTTCACCACTTATGGTTTTTTGCTTAAAATAACCCAAGGATATATATAGCCACATATCTCGGTCAAAATCTAGAACAATGTTGTTAAAGCGATTGATGGCATGAAAACATTCTGCCACATAATCATGAGATTCTATTTGGGTTGTCAGCGGATTATATACTAGGCCTAAACCCTCGACAAAATTTTTAGCGACATTTTCCCAGTTGACTTCAGGATAGGCAATTTGATGGGCGTTAAAGTTACCAACGGCTCCATTAAATTTTCCAAGGAACTCAAGGCAACGGATTTGCTTCAACTGTCGGTTCCATCTATACACAAATACGGCAATCTCTTTTCCCATAGTAGTAGGAGAGGCGGATTGTCCATGGGTGTGTGCCAGCATTGAAACAGCTTTCAAGGTCTCAGCCTTATTTGCCACTTCAGTAGTAAGTTTTTCTGCTGCTGGCAGCCAAACATTATCTATCCCGTCCTTTAGCATTAAGGCGTAGGATAAATTGTTTATATCCTCAGAAGTACAAGAAAAGTGAATGAACTCAAGAACATCAGATAAAGAGGTCGCGCTCAGTGTATCTCTTAAAAAGTATTCAACAGCTTTCACATCGTGGTTCGTGACTTTTTCAATGTTCTTGATTTTTAAAGCAACTTCCTCATCGAAATTAGTAACAATGTTTCGTAATAATTGTACTTCGTCAGATGTAAAAGGCCTTACTTCACTGAACAATGGGTTAATCGCCATCGTGATTAGCCACTCAATTTCCACATGGGTACGATATTTCATCAATGCCCATTCAGAAAAGAAGTCGCCTAATGATTTAGTAACAGATTCATAGCGTCCGTCAAGCGGAGTTAAAGATTTAATACTCATAAAAACCCTCTTTATTATATAAAATTTTGTAAAACCCAAATAAGTGAAAGCGTATGATGGTTCCTCAATTATGTATTCTATACGATTTCGATTATTATTAATACTATTTTACCATTATAGTCAAATCTTTTCCAAGAAGAAATACAGCATTTAAATTATATTGTTGACATTAACTATAAATTAATGCTGATCACACTAGAAATAACTATTTATGGACAAATTTATTAGCGGCCTATCTACTCGGCTTCTACGAAGCTGGCATTTTAAAACATTTAAAATTTTTCAGGGCATTGGTCCAGCAGGAAAAGATAGGAACAAAGTCGTGTAGCTGTCATTGGTTTGGGTGCATTAGGGACAGGCATTGCCAATAATCTGGCTAGAGCTGGAGTCGGTTATTTTTATTGATGATTGGAATAACTCTTTTAACAGCATAGTTTTACCTGTGAAATCTAACGTGTTATAAAGAAATGATTACAAAAAAAATGGCCTCAATCATTTGAGACCGGTAGGTTTTTACACTGTTTTCATCCATTTTTCAAATTCTTCTAGTACTTCTTCACGAGCGACTTGTACGGCTTCGCCAGTCCATTCTTGTCCAGTATCACCATCATACCAAAGATCTTTATTACTGAAAGTGCCTGTGGGGAATAATTTTTCTTGTATGGCTGTATGCATGCCGTCAAGTAAACTTTGTTTGATCGTTTTACGGGATGTTCTATGACCTATTTTCTCCGTAGGGGTTACATCAAGACCTAATTCCCCTTTGCTGATTTCTATATGAGATAAGACTTTTCCTTGAGTTTGCGCTGCTGAGATGGACTGTCTGGCAGCAGCGGTAGCTTGTTCATGACTAATATTATCATCTGATACCGTAATTCTAATATTGCCAATGATTAATTTATACATTATAAAACACCTCCCAAGAAAAAGTGTATGCGATTTTCTAAAATATAGAACTATTTCATAAAGAATAAACAGAATGTATTAGTTTGACTTTCTAGATGGGGTGGGATATAATGTTATTCAAGTCCTAAGATGTAGAGTAGTAGGCTTTGATCTTGTGGTGCAGAAAGTTGGCGGATGATGCGAGCCAATCCCAATATAAGTTGAACTTGCTGCGGAGGAGTGATCAGCCATAAATGGTTTTGGCTGACGCTTGATTGGCGTTAACAATCATTGAGAGGATAGCAACTGCTGTCAATCAGGGTGGTATCGCGGGTGTGTATAACTCGTCCCTGGCTAATAAGCCATGGACGTTTTTTTTATTTTTTTATAAATAGGAGGGCTTTTAATGAACGAAAGATATGTCCCTAAAGAAATTGAAGGTAAATGGCAAAAATACTGGGCTGAACACGATACCTTTAAAACGGAACTAAATCGCCAGCGTCCTGAATATTATGTTTTAGAAATGTTTCCTTATCCATCAGGTAATTTACATATGGGTCATGTACGGAATTATTCCATAGGTGATGTAATAGCGAGATTTAAAAGTATGCAAGGTTACAACGTACTTCATCCAATGGGATGGGACTCCTTTGGTATGCCGGCTGAAAATGCAGCAATCAAAAACGGTGTTGATCCAGCAGGGTGGACATGGGAAAATATTGCTAATATGCGTCGCCAACAACAAGAATTGGGGCTATCTTATGATTGGGATAGGGAAGTGGCTACATGCCATCCTGATTACTATCGCTGGACCCAATGGTTATTCTTATTGTTTGTTGAACGGGGACTTGCTTATAAGAAAAAAGCAGCGGTAAATTGGTGTAATGAGTGCAATACTGTGCTAGCAAATGAACAGGTAATCGATGGTGCTTGCTGGCGCTGCGATTCTATTGTAGTTAAAAAGGAATTGGAACAGTGGTTTTTCAAAATAACAGAGTATGCGGATCGGCTTTTAAATGATCTTAGTGAACTGAAAGGCTGGCCTGAGCGGGTTAAAACCATGCAAGAAAATTGGATTGGCCGTAGTGAAGGAGCCGAATTTAGTTTTAAAGTGGCCGATTCTGAGGAAGAAATTGCTGTATATACAACACGGCATGATACGGTTTTTGGCGTAAGTTATGTGGTCTTGGCACCTGAACACAAATTGGTAGAAAAGCTTATTGCCGGAAAAGACAATGAAGAAGTTATTCGCCAATTTATCGATAGAGTACGGAATATGAGAGAGATTAGCCGTACTTCCAGTGAAT
>Ga0316613_10000494_pt1 | contig 31878 bp, 27 predicted proteins | sample OWC_soil_day10_C_2_FD_207647 | JGI IMG/M metagenome (GOLD analysis project Ga0316613, IMG submission 207647) | Wetland soil microbial communities from Old Woman Creek delta, Ohio, United States - OWC_soil_day10_CT_b | ecosystem: Environmental > Terrestrial > Soil > Wetlands | place: USA: Ohio...
TCCACCAGCACCTTCTTGTTCTCGACGCGGCTCGCCAGTTTCATGGCGTCGAAGACGTCCTGGATGCGGCGGCGGGCCGGGCTCGGCATGGACTCGAGTGCGCGATCTGGAAGCATGTTCAAAATCCCTGGATGACCACGTTGGTGTCGGCGTACGCGCAGCAGGCGAGCACGTAGCCCGCCTCGCGCTCGGCCTCGCTCAGGCAGTTGGGCTCGCTCATGACCACGCTGCCCTCGAGCTTGCGGACCTTGCAGGCGCCGCAGCCGCCCATGGTGCAGCTCGAGGGCAGGTCGATCCCGGCCTCGAGGCCGGCCTGCAGGAGGGTTTGTCCGGCGCGGGCGGTGACCCGCCGGCCGCTCTTCGCGAAATGCAGTTCCGCGGCGTGCTCCGGGATCCGCGTGGTGGTCATCGAGGCGTACGCAAAGCGCTCGGTTCGTATGCGCTCGCTCGACACGCCGGCCTCGGCCAGTGCCGCGCAAACGCTTTGCATCATCGGCTCGGGCCCGCAGACGAACCAGGCGTCGGCCGGCTCGTCCCCGACCGCGCGCAGCACCTGAGGACCGTCGAGCACGCCGCGCAGGCCCGTCCAGCCGGCCGGGGCGTCATCCAGCGCGTGGCGCACCACGAGGCGGGGACTGAACTCCGACTCGAGCGCGTCGAGCCGATGGCGGAAGACGATCTCCTGCTCGCCGCGGTTGCCGGTGAGCAGCGTGACCCGGCTCGCGGGCTCGGCGCGCAGCATGGTCTCGGCGAGGCTCGCGAGCGGTGTGATGCCGACGCCGCCCGCGACCATCACCACGTGGCGGGAGAGTGCCGGGTCGGTCGCCAGCGTGAAGTCGCCGGAGGGCTCGAGTACGGAGAGCGTGTCGCCCGCTTGGATGCGCTCGTGCAGGAGACGTGAGACCACGCCGTTCGGAACGCGCTTTACCGTGATGGCCGGCAGCCCGCCGGCCAGCGGCGAGCTCGAGAACGAGTAACAGCGCCGCTGGGTCGCGCCGTCCGCGTCCACCACCAGCGTGAGGTGCTGGCCCGCCCGGTAGTCGAGGCGCGGTGCACCGCCGTCCGGCGCGGCGAGCACGAACGTGCGCGTCGAGGGCGTCTCCTGGATCACCTCGGCGACGCGCAGCGTGCGCCGCGCCTGCAGCGGCCGACCGCGGCCCCAGCGGGCGCTGGCCTCGCGGAGCTCGAAGGGGGGCGGGGGCTCTACGAACCAGCCCCGAACGAACGCGGCAACACCCGGCATGACGATGGACTCGAAACTCTAGTGTGTATAAACACTATACACTTTCGTCCGGCCGCGCAAGCCGAGCGTAGCGGCGCCGGCCTATTCGTGCCGCAGGGCGTCGATCGGGTTGAGTCCGGCCGCCCGGCGGGCCGGGAAGTAGCCGAAGATCACGCCGATCGCCGCGGCGAACGCGAACGACAGCAGGTTGATGCCCGGGTCGAACAGGTAGGGCACCTTCATCAGCCCTGCGAGCCCGATCGACGCCGCGGTGGCCAGGGCGATGCCGACCAGCCCGCCGAGGCTCGCCAGCACGACCGCCTCGATCAGGAACTGCAGCAGCACCTCGCGCTCGAGGGCGCCGATGGCGAGGCGCGTGCCGATCTCGCGGGTGCGCTCGGTGACCGACACCAGCATGATGTTCATGATGCCGATGCCGCCGACCAGCAGGCTCACCGCCGCCACGGCCGCGAGCAGCATGGTGAGGATCTTCGTGGTGCTCGTGAGCGTCTCGGCGATCTGCCGGGTGTCCATCACGCGGAAATCGTCCTCCTCGTTCTCGCCGATGTTGCGGCGCTCGCGCATGAGGAGGGCGACCTGCTCCTTGACCGAGTCCATGGAGGCGCCGTCGCGCACCGACACGGTGAGCCGGTTGATGTCCGGGCTGCCGCTCAGGCGCCGCTGGACCGTGCGCAGCGGCATGACCACCGTGTCGTCCTGGTCCGAGCCCATCGCAGACTGGCCCTTGGGCTCGAGCAGGCCGATCACCTCACAGGCGAACTGCTTGATGCGGATCTCGCTGCCGACCGGGTTCTGCCGGCCGAACAGCCTCTCGCGCACGGTCTCTCCGATCACGCAGACGGCCTTGCCGGAGCGCTCCTCCGTCTCGTTGAAGGTGCGACCCGCGGCGAGCCTCCAGTTGCCGGACACGAAGTAGGACTCGCTGGTGCCCAGCACGACGGTGGACCAGTTGTTGGCCTGGTAGACCGCCGTCACCGCCTTGCTGACCATCGGCGACACCCGCTCGGCCGCCGTGATCTGGTTGCGGATCGCCTCGACGTCCGCGCTCTTGAAGAGCGGTGCGCCGTCGGAGCCGGGGCCGAAGCGCTGGCCCGGGACGACGATCAGCAGGTTGCTGCCCATGCTCGAGATCTGGTCCTTCACCGACTGCGTGGCGCCGTTGCCGAGCGTGACCATGGTGATCACCGCAGCCACGCCGATGACGATGCCGAGCACGGTGAGGAACGATCGCAGCAGGTTGCGGCGGATGGCGCGCAGTGCGAGCAGCACGGTGTTCCACAGCATCAGGCGGCCTCCTCGTTGGGGTGGTCGCGCTCGACGCGCCCGTCCACGAACCGGATGGTGCGCCGCGCGTGCGCCGCCATGTCCGGCTCGTGCGTCACCATGAGCACGGTGATGCCGTGGTCGCGGTTGAACGCGCTGATCAGGTCCATGATCTCCCGGCTGGTCTGCGAGTCGAGGTTGCCGGTGGGCTCGTCCGCCAGCAGCACGGCGGGGCGGGTGACGATCGCCCGCGCGATGGCGACGCGCTGCTGCTGTCCGCCCGACAGCTCGGCGGGGGTGTGGTGGTCCCAGCCGTCGAGCCCCACCTGCGCAAGCGCCGCGCGCGCCGACTCGTGGCGCGCCGCGGCAGGCTCCCCCCGGTAGATCAGCGGCAGCTCGACGTTCTCGAGCGCGGTGGTGCGCGACAGCAGGTTGAAGCCCTGGAACACGAAGCCGAGGTAGTGGCGACGCAGCAGCGCGCGCTGGTTGCGCGTCATCTGCTCCACGTGCGCGCCCATGAACTCGTAGCGGCCGGCGGTGGGCGTGTCGAGGCAGCCTAGGATGTTCATCGCCGTGGACTTGCCCGATCCGCTCGGGCCCATGATGGCGACAAATTCGCCGGCGTCGATCGTGAGGTCGATGCCCCGCAGCGCCTGGAATGCAGCCCGTCCCTCGCCGTAGGTCTTCGTGATGCCGGTCAGCCGGATGAGCGGCCCCTCGGTCATTTCGGGACGCTCACCGCTTCGGTGATCAGCTCCACCCCGGCCTCCAGCGACCCGCCGACGATCTCGGTGACCTTGCCGTTCGTGGCACCGGTCTCGACGTCGACGGCCGCGGGCTCGCCGTCGCGCAGCACCCACACGCGCGGCGTACCGGTGTTCACCGGCGCCTTCACCCGCGGCGTCGTGGCCGGCGGCCGGGGCATCAGCGAGCCCACGACGCTGCGGCTGGGCGCCTTCCGCGGTGCGGCGGCCGATGCCGGCGTGAAGCGCAGCGCCGCATTCGGCACCAGCAGCGCCTGCTCGCGGGTGAGCGTGGTGATCTCCGCGGTGCCGGTCATGCCGGGGCGCAGGCTCAGGTCGTCGTTGCCGACCTCGAGCACCGTGAGATAGGAGATCACGCCGTCCTTCTCCTGCGAGCCGAAGCCGACGCGCGTGATCACCGCCGTGTACTTTCGGCCCGGCCACGCGTCCACCGAGAAGGTGGCCGGCTGGCCGACCTGCACCTGGCCGACGTCGGCCTCGTCCACGTCCACCTGCAGTTCCATCTTCGCCAGGTCCTCGGCCAGCGTGAACAGCACCGGCGCCTGGAACGACGCGGCCACCGTCTGCCCGGGCTCGACCTGGCGCGTGAGCACGATGCCGTCGATGGGCGAGCGGATGCTGGCCTTGTGGAGGTTGGTCTCGTCCGAGCGCAGGTTGGCGCGCGCCTGCGCGATGGCAGCCCGCGCGCTGGCCTCGTCGGCCTCGGCCCGCTTCGCGTTGGCCTCGGCGCCGTCCATCTCGCTGCGCGAGGGCACCTTGCCGCCCGACAGCTCGGCGACCTGCCGGAAGCGCGCCAGGGAGGCGCGCGCCTCGGCGACCGTGGCCTCGGCCTGCAGCACCTGCGCCTCGGCCGCGGCGAGGCTTGCCCGTGACCTCGCCACCGCGTCCTCGAGCTTCGACACGTCGAGCCGGGCCAGCACCTGCCCGGTCTTCACGCGGTCGTTTTCGTCCACGAGCACCGCCTCGACGATCCCGGAGAGTTCGCTGCCCACCTCGACCTGGTTGGTGGGCTGCAGGTTGCCGGTGGCGGACACGGTGACCACGAGCGTGCCGATCGTCGCGGGTTCCGTCCGGTAGCTCGGGGCCGCCGCATCCTTGCTGGAACGCAGCAGCAGGATCCCCGCGACGGCGATCGCGAGCAGGGCGGCGGCGAGCCACAACCCGCGGCGCCACAAGCCACCGCCGGAACCTGCGGCGAGGAGCTTCTGCAGGGCGCCGCTGTCGGCGCCGCGCCCGGGGAGGGGAGCGTTCATGGACTGTCCTTGCCGGCCGAAGTGGAGGCGGCGGCGGGTGACCAGCCGCCGCCCAGCGATTTGTACAGGCGCACGACCGCGAGCACGCCGTCGGCGCGCGTCCGCGCGAGGCTCTCCTCGACGGCGAGCACGGTGCGGTCGGTCTCGAGCACGGACTGGAAGTCGATCAGCCCGGCGCTGTAGCGCGCCTGCGCGAGGCGCGAGGCCGTGCGGGCCGACTCGACCGCGGCGGTGAGCGCCGCATCGCGCTCGCGGGTGCGGGTCAGGGCCACGAGGGCGTTCTCGACGTCCTCCAGCGCACCGAGCAGCGTCTGCACATAGCTCACCTCGGCCTGCTCGCGCACTGCGTCCTGGATCGTCACCTGGCCGCGGAGGCGGCCGCCCTCGAAGATCGGCGCCGTGATGCCGCCGAGCAGCGACGAGGTGCCCGCGCCGCTCGAGTCGAGCGCGCCGACCGTCAGCGCCTCGACGCCGACCGAGCCCGACAGGCTGAACGCCGGATAGCGCGCCGCCTCGGCGACGCCCACGCGTGCGGTTTCCGCCGCGAGCCTTCGCTCGGCGACACGGACGTCCGGGCGCTGGCGCAGCGCGTCGGCAGGGATGCCGACCGCAAGCCCGTCCGGAATGCGGGGCAAGTTCGCGCCCGGCGCGAGCCGCGCGTGCAGCGATCCCGGTGCGAGGCCCAGCAGCACGTCCAGCCGGTGCTCCGCCTCGGCGAGGCTGGTCTCGAGGCTCGGGATCAGCGCCCGCGTCCGCTCGCGGTTGGTGCGGGCCTGAGCGACTTCCTGGGCCGTGGCGAGCCCCGCCTGCTCGCGCCACTCCGTGATCTGCAGCGTTTCCGACTGGCTGTCGAGGTTGTTACGCGCGATGCGGATCAGGGCCTGCTGGGCCCGAACCTCGACGTAGTTCGCCGCCACTTCGGCGGCCAGCGTGACCTGCGTGTCCTCGAGGCTCGCGACTGCGGATTCGACGTCGGCATCGGCCGCTTCCACGCTGCGTCGCGTGCCGCCGAACACGTCCAGCTCCCAGCGGGCATCGAAGCCCGCGGCATAGAGCTCGCGCGTGGTGCCGCTGCCCGTCTCCTCGCTCGACCGGTTGCGGCTCGCCGCTGCGGAGGCGCCGACGCCTGGGTAGAAGTCGGCGGCGGCGGCGCCTCGTCGAGCGCGTGCCTCGCGCAGGCGCGCCTGTGCGCTCTGCAGATCCGGGGCGGAGCGCACCGCCTCGGCGACGAGTTCCGACAGCAGCGGGTCGTCGAGGCGCAGCCACCACTCACTCAGGTCGCCGGCGGTGGTGGCCTCGACTGCGGGCGCCGACGCGGCATCGAGCCTCGACCAGGCGGACGGCACGTCGGTCGTGGGCGGCTCGTAATCGGGACCGACCGTGATGCATCCGGCGAGACTCGCGCTCGCGAGGACGATCCAGGGGCGGGCGTGGCCAGCGCTCATGCCTGCGACTCCGGGACGTGGGTGTGCCTGCACGGTGCCATTGCAGCAGTTCGAGCTTCGTCCTGTCGTGAGTATTCGTAGCGGATCGTTGCGCGTGCCCGCCGCCGAAGGCTGTCCTCGCACGAGTCAATGCCGATAGACTCGCGCGGTGACACAGCCCCCGCCGAGTGACCGACATGCCGCCAGAGCGTGAGGACCAAAGCCCGTGGGCCAAGCTGCGTCGCCGCAAGGTGGGGCAGTGGGGCATCCTCTACGCCGCCGGCGCTTGGGGTTTCCTGCAGGGACTCGAGTACGTAACCGACACGTTCCACTGGCCGGACGTGGTCCAGCAGTCCGCCACCCTTGCCCTGCTGATCGGCCTGCCTGTCGTGCTGGTGGTCGCCTGGTACCACGGCGACCAGGGACGGCAGCGGGTCAGTGCCGTCGAGCTGACCATCATCACGCTGCTGTTCCTCGTCGGCGGGGGGATCTTCTGGCTCTACGACCGGGCGAGCGACACACCGCCGCCCGCCGCGGCAGTGCTGGCGCCACCGGCTGTCACGCCCCGCGCATCCGCCGTCGCGTCCGACCGGTCGATCGCGGTGCTGCCCTTCGTCAACATGTCCGGCGACCCGGACAACGAGTACTTCTCGGACGGGATCTCCGAGGAGATCCTCAACGTGCTCGCCGGCACGCCCGAGCTGAGGGTCGCGGCCCGGACCTCCTCGTTCTCGTTCAAGGGCAAGGCGATGGAAGTCCCCGAGATCGCCGACGCCCTCAAGGTGCGCATGGTGCTCGAGGGCAGCGTGCGCAGGCAGGGGGACAAGGTCCGCATCACCGCGCAGCTGATCGACGCGCAGGATGGCTTCCACGTCTGGTCGCAGACCTACGATCGCAAGCTCGAAGACATCTTCGCGATCCAGGACGAAATCGCCCGGGCGATCGGCGAGGAACTCAAGGTGAAGATCGCCGGGTCCGCCCGGGCGGGCAAGGGTGCTGGTGCAACGCCAAACCTGGCGTCCCACGATCTTTACCTGCGCGGCATGGCACTGTGGCACACGCGCGGCGAGCAGCAACTCTGGGACGCCATCGCCGCGTTTGAAGAAGCGGCCGCCCTCGATCCGAGATCCGCCCAGGCCTTCGCAGGACTGGCATTGGCCTACTCGGTGGTCGGCAGCTACAGCGCCCGGGTTCCGTTCGACGAAACCCTCGCCCGCGCCAGGAACGCTGCGGAGATGGCACTTGCGCTGGATCCCACGCTGCCCGAGGCTTACGCGGCGTTGGGCAGTGTCGCAGGGACGGGTGGGGATCGACGATCGACATCGGTTGCGCTGCTTGAGCGCGCCGTCGACCTGCGGCCCTCGTTCGCAACGGCCCACCAATGGCTCGGCACGCTGTTGGTGACCAGCGGAGACCTCGCGGGTGGCCTCGCGTCGCTGGAGCGCGCAACGATGGTGGATCCGCGCTCCCCGATCATTGCCGACAACCATGCGAAGGTCCTGTTGAGCCTGGGTCGCAATGACGAGGCCAGGGCGCGGTGCCTGCAGGCGCTCGACTTCGCGCCGACTTTCGCGGGCTGCCTGAGAAATGCCAGCATGGCCGGACTCTTTTCGGGTGATTTCGAGGCAGCGCGACCGCTGCTCGAACGGTTCGTGTCCGCCGAGAATCCGAGTGCAGGTGCGCAGGCCACCGAACTCCTCGATGCCCTCACGGGCCGCGCCGACCGGCACGCATTCGCCCGGCGACTGGCGGATTTCCCGATCAACAGCGATCTGGACCGGGGCAGCGGCAACGCACTTCCGGGGGACGTCGTCCCGGCCGTCCTGATGTTGCTCGGCGAGCGCGAACTGGCGCTGGACTATCTCGAACGTCTCGCCGGAGTCCCCAACGGCTATGCGGAGTGGACGATCACGCTGCCGGTGCTGGACCCGATCCGCTGCGAGCCGCGCTTCGTGGCAGTGGTCGAGAGGCTGAAGACCACCGATCCGCACGCGGCGAAGGTGTGCGCGGGATAGGGGTGAAGTTGACCTGGCTTTGGGAGGCGCGCGCGGCTCTGACCTGCGCTCACCTCGAGCCCTCGGGGCTCAGTCCGGCGCTGCCTCGCCGTTGCCGCCGACCTCCGCGAGGAACCGCCGCATGCGCTTGCGGTGCATGGCGCCGAGCAGGCGTCCGATCACGGGACCAATCTGCTCGACGGTGCGCGAGAGGTCCTCGGCCGGCGCCCCGGCCCTTGCGCGCAGCGCCATGCGCGCCTCGCGGGCGATCAGGCGCTCCATCGCCTCGTCGTACAGGCGAAGCTCCGCCGGGTTCACGCCCTGGTCGGGACCGAGACCTGCCTCCTTGAACTGCGCCCAGCACTCGAGGATGACTGCATCGTCCTCGGAAACGCGCGCGCCCGACCCGGAGCCGTGCAGCGCGACCAGTCCGGCATCCACCAGTTCGCGCAGCTCGCGTCGCGACACGCGCGCAGGCACGAGGTCCGCGACCGCGGCGGTCGGCCGCTGCTGGGCGCCGGCCCAGCCGGCGAGGCTGGCCCGCACCTGCCGCACGAGATCCTCCTGGTCCGGCGTGAAGCCGTCCTCGTCCGTGTCCTCGAGAACTGCGCGGATCGCTTTCAGCGGCAGGAACTGCCGCTCCTGCAATTCGCGGATGCGGCGCAGCCGCTCGACGTGGTCCTGCGTGTACAGCGCGGTGTTGCGACCGGTCTTGACCGGCTCGGGCAGCAAGCCCTGCAGCTTGTAGAAGTGGATGGTCTCGCGCGGCAGGCCGCTCTCGCGGACGAGGTCGCGCATGCGCAGCCGCGGCGGGGTGGCGACGGAGGATTCAGGCGCAGTGGCAGGATCGGCGGCATCGGCCGGTGCGCGGCGGGGCGTGCCACGATGGGGTCGGCGGCGGGTCGCGGTCGGCTTCATGTGGAGTGACACTATACACTTTGCCGGCCGCGATCCCGCCGGCCGTCAGCTCGACTGCTCCTTGCCGCGTGACATGACGGCCTCGCGGGTGGCGGCGAACTTCGAGCGGTCCATGCGCAGGGTTGCCGCCTTGCTGAGCCGTCCTTCGAGCGCCATCCCCGCCTCGAGCGTCGTCTCGAGACCGCCGTTGATGGCAAGACGGACGTCGGCGAGGGTCGCCCGGTCGCAGCTCGCGATCTCGGCGGCGAGCTTCTGACACCAGGGCAGCAGCTCGCCGGGCGGCAACACCTCGAGCACGAGTCCCCAGGCCTTGGCAGTCGCCGCGTCCACGAAGTTGCCCGTGTAGCTCATGTAGCGGGCGCGTACCGGCCCGATCAGCCGAGGCAGGATCTGCGACATCCCCCACCCCGGCACGATGCCGACGCGCGCGTGCGTGTCGGCGAATCGGGCGTGGGTCGAGGCGACGAGGATGTCGCAGTTGATCGCGAGTTCCATGCCGCCGGTGATGGCGAAGCCGTTGACCGCCGCGATCGTCGGCTTGCCGAGCGCGCGGAAGGCGCGGCTCACCGGACCGTCGGGCCCGAGTTCCTCGTCGGTGAGCGGCGCGATCTCCAGTTCCTTCAGGTCCACCCCGGCGGTGAAGGCCTTCTCGCCGGCCCCGGTGATGATCACGACTGCCACGGAGTCGTCCGTGCCGAGCGCCTCGAGCGCCGCGCCGAAGCGGCCGCGGAGCTCGGCCGACAGTGCGTTCATCTGGCGGGGCCGGTTGAGTGTCAGGGTCGCGACGCCGTCGCGGATCTCGGTCAGCAGGATGTCGTCCATAGCGTCTCCTCGAAGTATTCAATGCGCCGGCGGCGCGGCGCGGCTCGCCGTCGACGCCGGCGGGCTTCGCAGCATACGAGTCCGGCCGTACACTTGTCGCCGGCGCCGGCGTGGCGCGAGGAGATCTTTCATGCGTTACGCGAATTCCTTGTCGATGGCCGTCGCTGCGCTCGCACTGGCCTGCCCGGTGGGCGTCGCCCTGGCGCAGGACACCGCGTCGGGCGACAAGTGGCAGTCGGTCGCGAAAACCGACAACCAGGAGGCGTTCGTCGCCACGGCCTCAATCGCGATCGTCGACAGCCAGCTCGAGGCGCGGGTCAAGCAGAACTACGCGCAGGCGCAGCCGGCCGCGAAGAAGGGCAAGAGCTACCTCTCCACGCGCAGCCTCTACCGCTTCGACTGCGCCCAGCGAAAGATCGGCCTGAAGGAACTGCGGGCCTACTCCGGCGCCGACCTGCAGGGCGACGTCGTGCAGAAGGCGACCTCCAAGGACAAGAACATGCAGTGGCTCCCGGCGGAGGAGCGCACGGTGTTCGGCGAGCTGCTCGACTACGTGTGCAAGGCCGCTCCGGCCGGCTGAATCAGCGCACGTCCAGTGCGGCGCGCAGCTGCTCGCGCGTCAGGCGCACCACGACCGGCGCCAACGCGAGTAGCGCGACGAGGTTCGGCACGGCCATGAGGGCGTTCAGCGTGTCGGCGATGGTCCAGGCGAGGTCGAGGTGGGTGATCGCGCCCAGGAAGACCGCAATCGTCCACAGCACCCGGAACGGCAGGATCGAGCGCGGTCCGAGCAGGTAGTTCCAGCAGCGCTCGCCGTAGAAGCTCCAGCCGAAGATGGTGGTGAGCGCGAAGATCGCGAGCGCGATCGCGACGATCTCATCGCCGATGCCCGGCATCGCGGACTGGAACGCGAGCTGGGTGAGCACGGCGCCCGTTTCTCCGCTCGTCCACACGCCGGACACGACGATCGCGATGCCAGTCATGGAGCAGACGACGATGGTGTCGAAGAACGTGCCCATCATGCCGATCAGGCCGCTGCGCACCGGGTTCGAGGTGACGCCGGCCGACTGCGCGATACCCGCCGTGCCGAGCCCCGCCTCGTTCGAGAAGATTCCGCGCGCGACTCCGTAGCGGATGGCGGCCATCACGGCTGCGCCGGCAAAGCCGCCGGTGGCGGCGGTCGGTGTGAATGCGTGGGTCACGATCGTGGCGATCGCAGCTGGGACTTCCGATGCGTGCGCGATGACCACGATCATTGCCGCCACGATGTAGCCCACGGCCATGAAAGGCACCAGCCAGTTCGCGACGGCCGAGATGCGCTGGATGCCGCCCAGGATGACCGCGGCCGTCAGCACGAACAGCACGATTCCGGTCGCGGTCGGGCTCCAGCCGAACGAGGACTGCATCGCGGCGGCGATGCTGTTCGACTGCACCATGTTGCCGATGCCGAAGCCGGCCAGTCCGCCGAACAGCGCGAACGCGGTGCCGAGCCATGCCCAGCGTGCGCCCAGGCCCTTGCGGATGGCGTACATCGGGCCACCGACCCAGCGGCCGTCCGCGTCCTTCTCGCGGTAGTGCACGGCGAGCACCACCTCGGCGTACTTGGTGGCCATGCCGACGAGCGCCGTCATCCACATCCAGAACACGGCACCCGGACCGCCGAGCGCGATGGCGGTGGCTACGCCCGCGATGTTGCCGACGCCGATCGTCGCCGCGAGGCAGGTCATCAGCGCGGCGAACGGGCTCACCTCGCCGTGCCCGTCGACGTCGCCGACGCGCCCGCGCCAGACGAGCCTCAGTCCGCTGCCGATGCGGCGGATCGGCATGCCGCCGAGCCGCACCTGCAGGTAGAAGCCGGTGCCCAGGATCAGCACCAGCATCGCCGGCCCCCAGACGATGCCGTTCAGGGTGTTCATCCAGGCCTGGAAGGATTGCATCGGTTGTTCCCGGGGGCAGTTGAGCAGATGGGACGGCATGGCTGCCGTGGTCGCGGATAGGGACCGCGACGCTTTTTACTCGATCCCCTTGCCGACCGCCAGCGCGCCGGCTCGCAAACAGCTCGTGGTCTATCGCGAACCCATGCGCAGCATGACCTTGCCCGTCCGGCCCTGCTCGAGCGACGCCGCCACTGCGCTCGCCGCCTGGTCGAGCGGATAGGTCTCGCCCACGTCCGTCTGGAAGACGCCTGCGGCGGTCAGTCGCTTGACCGCGCGCAACACGCCCAGCAGCTTGAGCGGCGACTGCCGCGCCATCCAGTTCCCCAGGTAGAAACCAGTCACCTGCGCCAGCGGCATCATCAGGTCGCGCGACGGCATCTCGATCGGGCGGTCGGCGAGGGTGCCGTAGACCACCAGCCGGCCGCTGAGCCCGAGGCAACGCACGACCTCGCCCGCGAGCCTGCCGCCCACGCAATCGAGGGCCGAGCCGACACCCCGGCCCGCGGTCAGGCGCGCCACCTCGGTGACGAGATCCTGGTGATCGGTCTCGATCACCGCTTCGGCCCCGAGTGCCATGAGTTCCGCGGTGTTCGCGCCGGAGCGCACGACGCAGATCGTCCGAAAGCCGTCCCGCCGGCCGATGCGCACCACGCTCTTGCCGAGCGCGGATCCGGCCGCCGTCACCAGCACCCAGCCGTCGCGAGGAACCCGCAGCACTTCACGGATCATCACGTGGGCCGAGATCGGATTGGCCAGATACATGGCCGCCTGCTCGTCCGCGAGGCCGTCGGGTACGATCACCGCCCGCTTCGCGTCGACGACCGTGAATTCCTGCCAGGTCCCGTTCGGCGGGCCACCGGCCACGGCCACGCGCTTGCCCTTGAGGCGACTCGCCAGGAGACCGCTCCCACAGGCATCGACGACGCCGACCCCTTCGCCGCCGAGCGCGTAGGGCGGAACCGGGCATTCGACCGTACGTCCAGGATCGAAGCACACGCGCCGATCGGCATCGCTCCGCCGCTGGTTCCAGATGATGCGCTCGAGCGCCAGGTAGTACGTGCCGCGCACGAAGTGGAAATCCGACGGATTCACCGGGCTGCACAGCATGCGCACGCGAACCTGTCCGGGGCCCGGTTCGGGCACCGGGACATCCTCGATCCGGATGTCCGCGGGACGTTCTGTGAAGGCGTGGACACGTGCGGATTTCATGAGGATGACCTCAGGGTCGCCAGGACGCGTGACGATGGTCGGGCGAGCCGCGGTGTCCTTCGTGGTTCTTTCGCGGAGGGCATTCGGCGTGCCGCCGGGTGTGCGGGACTTGTGCTCGTGAAATGAGTCCGCCGCAATCCGTGGAAATGGATACTCGCGCGAATCCGAACGAGTCTGGCTCCCATGCATTCCACGACGACGCCGGCGACCCGGCTGCGCTACCGTAAGCGCCTGGCGCACCCATGAAGACCCCGTCTCTCACCCGATTCGCGTGGCTGTCGATCGCCGCGGCGCTGGCCACGATGGCGCTCAAGACCGTGGCCTACTGGCTCACGGGTTCGGTGGGACTTCTCTCGGATGCCATGGAGTCGCTGGTGAACCTGGCGGGCGCCTTCATGGCGCTCGCGATGCTGACGGTGGCGGCGCGGCCGCCGGACGAGGATCACCCGCACGGGCATGGCAAGGCCGAGTATTTCTCCGCCGGCGCCGAGGGTGCGCTGATCGTCATCGCCGCCGTCGCGATCGCGGTCGCCGCGATCGACCGCCTGCTGCACCCGCGCCCACTGGAGCAGGTGGGGCTGGGCCTCGCCGTGTCGGTGGTTGCCTCGCTGCTCAACCTCGGCGTGGCGCTCGTGCTGCTCAGGGCCGCCCGGACCCATCGCTCGGCCACGCTGCAGGCCAACGCGCATCACCTGCTGACGGACGTCTGGACGTCCGCCGGCGTCGTGGTGGGCGTGATTGCGGTCGCGATGACGGGCTGGCTGGTGCTCGACCCGCTGATCGCGATCGCGGTCGCCGTCAACATCGTGGTTGCGGGCGCGCGCATCCTGCGCAATTCGGTGGCGGGCCTGATGGACGCGGCACTGCCGCCCTCCGACCTGAAGCTGCTGCGCGACCTGCTCGACCGCTACGCCGCCGACGGCATCGAGTACCACGCGCTGCGTACGCGGCAGTCCGGGGCCCGACGGTTCGTGTCGCTGCACGTGCTGGTGCCGCCGGAGTGGTCTGTGCAGCAGGGGCACGACCTGCTCGAACGCATCGAGGCCGACATCCGCCGCGCGTTGCCGCCGGTCACCGTCGACACCCACCTCGAGCCGCTTGGCGACCCCGCCGCCCTGGCGGACCAGGAACTGCACCGGCACGACTGAGCCGCACGCAGCGGCGCGGCGGCCCTCGCGGTAAACACGGATGCCTCGGCGGGGTCGCGGTCGGGTATCAAGCGGCAGGTAGGTCGTGCGGCACGTCAGGGCAGCTCGATGGCGCAGCAGCAGAAATCACGGGGAACGCGCTTCATGGCCGGCACGGCCGGCCTCGCCGTGCTCGGCACCCTCGTGGGTGTGCTGCTCGGCGTGGGCGGCTACACGTTCTTCTACGCCGAGGGGCTCTCCTACATGAGCCCCGACCCCAAGGCCTGCGTGAACTGTCACATCATGCGGCCGCAGTACGACTCCTGGCAGAAGAGCTCGCACCACGCCGTCGCCCGGTGCGTGGACTGTCACCTGCCGCACGACTTCATCGGCAAGTACGTGGCCAAGGCCGAGAACGGCTGGCACCACTCCAAGGGGTTCACGCTGCAGGACTTCCACGAGCCGATCATGATCAAGGCGAAGAACGCCGCGATCCTGCAGGCGAACTGCCTCGCCTGCCACGGCGACCTCGTGCACGAGCTGGTGAGCGGAGTGAACGGCGAGCCCGACGAAGTGCAGTGCGTGCACTGCCATTCGTCGGTGGGACACGGCGAGACGGTGGGCCTCGGCGGCCCCGAGCGCGCGGAAGAGATCGAGGGTAACGAATCATGAAGAAGCTGCAGAAAGGCTGGTCGCTGGTGGGCGTCATCGCGCTGGTGCTCGTGGTGGGTGCGGCGACCGCCGCGGTGACCGCGCTGCTCATGAACATCGCGGAGCGCAAGAACGAGGCGAAGACGCCTTTCGTGCGACTCGTCGAGGTGGACGAGGACACCACCGACCCGGCCAAGTGGGGCGTCAACTGGCCGAAGCAGTACGACTCCTACCAGCGCACGGCGATCGCAACCCGCACGCGCTTCGGCGGACACGGCGGCAGCGAGGCGCTCCCCGACCAGAAGATCGAGCGTGACCCGTGGCTGAAGCGCATGTTCCTGGGCTACGCGTTCTCGATCGACTACCGAGACCGGCGCGGCCACGCCTACATGCTCCAGGACCAGGAGGAGACCGAGCGGCTCTCCAAACCCCAGTCCGGCTCCTGCCTGCACTGCCACGCTTCGATCATGCCGCTGTACCGAGAGCTCGGCGGCGGCGACGCCATCAAGGGCTTCGAGGAGAGCTACAAGTTCTCCTACCAGGACCTGAGCGCCAAGCTGCACGACATGGGCCACGCACACCCGGTTTCCTGCGTGGACTGCCACGACTCCGAGACCATGAAGCTGCGCGTCACGCGCCCCGGCTTCATCCAGGGCATCCAGGTGCTCGCGGCCTCCGACGCGCCGGTGCCGCACCTGCCGTCGGTGCAGCAGTGGCGCGAGGGCAGCCGGGCCCAGCCCTACGACCCGAACGTGGATGGCAGCCGCAACGAGATGCGTTCCTACGTCTGCGGCCAGTGCCACGTCGAGTACTACTGCTCGACCAAAATGCGGCTCACCTTCCCGTGGGGGAAGGGCCTGCGCGCCGCCGACCAGGAGAAGTTCTGGAACGAAACGAAGTTCCCCGACGGCGAGCAGTTCTTCGACTACAAGCACGCCGAGAGCGGCGCGAAGATCCTGAAGGCGCAGCATCCCGAGTTCGAGCTGTGGAGCCAGGGCATCCACGCGCGCAGCGGGGTGTCCTGCGCAGACTGCCACATGCCCTACCAGCGCGACGGCGCGACCAAGGTGTCCGACCACTGGGTGCGCAGCCCGCTGCTCAACGTGAACCGCGCCTGCCAGACCTGCCACCACCAGCCCGAGGCGGAGATCCTGGCGCGCGTGGACGTCATCCAGCAGCGCAACTTCGAGCTGCTGCAGCGGGGTGGCACGGCCATCGTCGCGCTGCTCGACGCGGTGCAGGCGGCGAAGGCGGCCGGTGCCACCGAGGAGCAGCTCGCGGACGCGCTCGCATTGCAGCGCTCGGCCCAGTGGCGGCTCGACTTCATCGCGGCCGAGAACTCGATGGGCTTCCACGCGCCTCAGGAGGCGGCGATGGTGCTCGGCGAGGCGGTGGACTACGCGCGGCAAGGCGAGCTCGCGGCGCTGCGCTTCGCAGCCCCGAAGGCTCCGCAGGTGGCTGCCAAGGCCGAGTAGCCGGATCCGCCGATCCCACGTGAGCCGGGCGGGCGCCTGTCGAAGGCGCCCGCCCGTTTCGTCAGAGGCGCAGCACCCCGTCGATGACGGTAACGCAGGATCCGCCGACCGTGATGGGTCCGTCCCGGGCAACCGTGATCGCAATGCGTCCATCCCGCCCGACGCACTGTCCCTGCGCGGCCACGTAGGCGGCGCTCGCCGCCGGGAGCACGCCGCGCGCGCGCCGGAATGCGGCGATCGCACCGTTGCCGCTGCCGCAGACCGGGTCCTCGCCCACGCCGCAGGACGGTGCGAAGGAACGGACCTCGATCTCGGCCGTGCCCGTCGCGTGCACTCCGAACACGCTGATGCCCGTCGCCTTAAGCCGCCGTTCGAACGCCGCGGATCGCACGAGGTCGGGCCGCAACGCCAGCACGGCCTCGGCGCTGGAGAGCTGGGCGACGATCCAGGCCGGCCCGACGTTCACGAGCGCAGGCTCTGCGCTGCGCACCACTGGCGCCCCGAGGATCGCCTCGAGTTCGTCGATCTCCGGGCGTGGAAGTGGCACGAGCCCGGGCTCCGGCAGGGTGAGCTCGAGGCCGCGGGAGGATTTCGAGATGTCGATGAGGCCGGCGCCACACTCCTGGACGATCCGTCCCGCGCGCGGCACGACACGACCGGCCTCGATCGCGGCGTGGGCGCTGCCGAGCGTCGGGTGCCCCGCGAACGGCAGCTCGCGACCTGGCGTGAAGATGCGCAGGCGATAGTCCGCTTCCGGGCGATCCGGTGGAAGGAGGAAGGTCGTCTCGGAGAGGTTCGTCCAGCGCGCGACCTGCTGCATGGCGTCCCCGCCGAGCCCCTCGGCTTCGAGCACGACCGCAACGGGATTGCCGAGCAGCGGTCGGTCGGTGAAGACATCCACGACCTTGTACGTCCGATCCACCTTCGTTCTCCCCATGCGGCCTGACGCCACACTGCCACAGCTCGGGGCGTTACTATCCACGGGCGGTCGAGCGGGCCGCGTGTCCGGATCAACGCCCATGCCGTCCATCCTTGAAGCGCTCCGCACTCCCGACGAACGATTTCAGGGGCTGCCCGGCTTTGCCTATGCGCCGCACTACCTCGAAGGCCTGCCGGGCTACGAAGCGCTGCGCGTCCACTACCTCGACGAGCGGCCCGCGGCCACGGCCAGCGGCCGCACCGTGCTGTGCCTGCACGGGCAGCCGACGTGGTGCTACCTCTACCGCAAGATGATCCCGCTGTTCACCGCGGCCGGGCTGCGCGTCGTGGCGCCCGACTTCCTGGGCTTCGGCCGGTCTGACAAGCCGGTGGACGACGCGACCTACACCTTCAGTTTTCACCGCGGGATGCTGATGCGATTCATCGAGGCGCTCGACCTCGAGCGAGTGACCCTCGTGGTACAGGACTGGGGCGGGCTGCTCGGCCTCACCTTGCCCATGGAGTACCCGGAGCGCATCGAACGGCTCATCGTCATGAACACCGATCTCGGCGTCGGGCGCTCGCCGGGGCCCGGCTTCGACGCGTGGAAGGCCTTCGTCGCCTCGAACCCCAGCTTCGGCATCGGCACCCTGATGAAGCGCTCGGTTCCGGGACTCACCGAAGCCGAGTCCGCGGCCTACGACGCGCCGTTTCCGGACGATCGTTACCGCGCCGGTGTGCGCCGCTTCCCGGCTCTCGTGCCGGTGGCGCCCGGCATGGACGGCGTCGAGGAGTCGCAGCGGGCCGCCCGTTTTTTGCGCGAGCGCTGGGCCGGGCAGTCGTTCATGGCGATCGGCATGCAGGACCCGGTGCTCGGTGCGCCCGTGATGCATGCGCTGGCATCGGTCATCCACGGCTGCCCGCCGCCTCTCGAACTGCCCCAGGCCGGGCACTTCGTGCAGGAGCACGGCGAGCAGGTGGCGCGGGCCGCGCTGGCCGCATTCGGCGAGGCCTGACGGTCCAGGGTCGGCGCCGGCACGCCGCGCTGCGACCGGCGCTATGATCCTGGGATGCCCAACGCGCCACGGACTGCGGCGATCTTCGACTACGACGGCACGCTCATCGCCGGCTACTCGATCCTGGCGTTCCTCAAGGAGCGCGTGCGGCAGCGCGAGCTGGGTGCCGCCGACCTCCTGCGCACGGCGGTGTCGGTCGCGCAGTCGGCGCTCGGCAGGATCGACAGCCGCGAGCTGATCACCCGCGGCATCCACGAGTGGAACGGCCGGAGTCTCGCCGAGCTCGAGGCGCTCGGCGAGCGGCTGTTCGAGCGCGAGCTGCGCGAACGCATCTACCCCGAGATGCGCGCGCTCGTGGCCGAGCACCGCCGGCAGGGGCACGTGGTCGCGATCGCCACCTCGGCCGCGCCGTTCCAGGTCGCGGCGGTCGCCCGCGAGCTCGGCATCGAGCACGTGCTGTGCACGCGACTCGAGGAGCGCGACGGCCTGCTGACGGGCAAGTCGAGCGGGCCCGTGCTGTGGGGACGCGCCAAGGCCGAGGCGGTTCGCGAGTTCGCTCGCCGGCAGAACGTGGACCTGCGCCGCAGCTATTTCTATGCCGACGGCGACGAGGAGCTCGCGTTGATGCGGGAGGTGGGCCATCCCTGTCCCACCAACCCGCGACCGCGGCTCGCCGCCGAGGCCGGGCGCGCGGGCTGGCCGGTCCAGCGATTCACGAGCCGCGGCACGCCGGGTCCGGACGCCTACCTGCGCAGCGCGCTCGCGACGGCGAGCGCCGTGCCGGTGTTCTTGGGCGCCGCGGCGATGCGTGTGCTCACGGGCGAAAAGCGCGAGGCGGCCAACTTCCTCGCCTCGACGCTCACCGAGATCTCGCTCGGGCTCGGCAAGGTGAAGCTCAACGTGACCGGCGAGGAGCACCTGTGGGCCACGCGCCCGGCGGTGTTCATCTGGAACCACCGCAGCCTCGTCGACACGCAGATCGTCAGTCGGCTCGTGCAGCGCGACTTCGGTGCGGTCGCCGGGAAGGAACGGCAGAAATCGCCGCTGTTCGCGGCCGCGAGCCGCTTCATGCACATCGCCTTCGTGGACCGGGACGACAGCCGCGCGGCGGTGGCGGCCCTCGAGCCTGCGACGCGCCTGCTCGGCGAGGGCATGTCGATGCTGGTCGCACCCGAGAGCACGCGACCGGCGGGCGAGGGGATCGGCGAGTTCAGGAAGGACGCGTTCCGACTGGCCATGGCCGCGAAGGTGCCCGTCGTGCCGATCGTGATCCGCAACGTCGACGACATCGGCTCGCTCAGGTCGGGCGCGATGCGGCCTGGCGTCGTGGACGTGGCGGTGCTCCCGCCGATCCCGGTGGCGGGCTGGACGCCGCGCGACATCGATCGCCGCATCGCCGGCGTTCGGCAACTGTTCGTGGATACTCTCGAGGACTGGCCGCGGCCGCCGGTCCGGGTCCGCACCCGGAGGAAACGCAGATGAGGCACAGGGAGATGCAGTTCCAGGGCCGCCAGGAGACGACGCTGCACGCGCAGGCATGGTTGCCCGAGGGCGAGCCGCGCGCCGTGCTGGTGATCTCGCACGGCCTGGCCGAGCACGGTGGGCGTTACGCGGCGCTCGCGGAGCGGCTGGTCGCGCACCACTACGCGGTCTATGCGCTCGACCACCGCGGTCACGGCCGCTCGCCCGGCGGCCGCGCCAGCATCGGGCGCTTCGCCTACGTCGTCTCGGACCTCGGCACCTTCGTCGGCCGCGCCCAGCGCCAGCACCCGGGGCGACCCGCTTTCGTGATCGGTCACAGCATGGGCGGTGCAATCGCCTTGGGATGTGCACTGCAGTACCCGGACGCGCTCAAGGGCCTGGTGCTTTCGGCGCCGGCGTTGTCGCCGGGGGATTCCGTCTCGAGCCTTAAGACGTGGATGGTCCGCCTGCTGTCGGCCGTGGCCCCCGGCGTCGGCGCGCTCACCCTGCCTGCGTCCGCGATCAGCCGTGATCCGGCCGTGGTGCGTGCCTATGAGCAGGATCCGCTCGTGTACCGCGGTTCCATCCCCGCTCGAACCCTCGCCGAGCTGCTCGGCGCGATGAAGTCGTTCCCGCAACGTGCCGCCCAGCTGCGCGTCCCGGTGCTGGTGCAGCATGGCACCGCCGACAGCCTGGTTCCCTACGACGCCAATCGCCCCCTCTACGCGGCGCTGGGCCAGCCGAAGGCGCGGGCCATCCGAACCTACGACGGGTTGTTCCACGAGATCTACAACGAGCCGGAGCGCGATCGCGTGATCGCGGACCTCGAGGGCTGGCTCGCGACCCAGGGCTGAACCGGGCGCGGGTTCACGTGGGGTCCTGGGTTGCAGCCAGCAGGGCCCGCGTCCTGGCCGCGACCTTGCGTGCGCCTTCCTCGAGCAGGTAATCCCGGAACGCGGCCGCGGCGGGTGGCAGCCAGCGGTCGGCGTGGTGCGCCACGTACCAGGTGCGAACGATCGGCGTGCCGTCGACATCGAGTCGCACCAGCGCACCGGTCTCGAGTTCGAGGAACAGCGTGTGCATCGAGGTCAGGCTGATGCCGAGGCGCGACATCACGGCGTGCTTGGCCATCTCGTTGCCGGTCACCGTGATGCGCTCGCGCGGCACGATGCGGTGCATGCCGAGGAACGCGTCGAGCATCGCGCGGGTGCCCGAGCCCGGCTCGCGCTGGACCACGCTCTCGTGGCGCAGCTCGATGGCCGGCACGCCGCGGGCAGCGGCGAGGGGGTGACCGGGCCAGGCGATGATGACGTGCGGGTTGTCCGCGAACGGCTCGAGTGCGAGCGGCGCGCCGCTCGCCCCGGCGGCATCTGCGGCCGGCACCGCGCCACGACCCATGAGCGCGAGGTCCACGTCGCCGTCGAGCACGCGGCGCGCAAGCTCTTCGCGCGGCAGCACCATCATCTGCACGGCGATGCCCGGCGAGCGCTGCCGGAATTCGGCGAGCAGCGGCGGCAGGATGTGCGTGCCGGTGCCGAGGATGCCGAGGTGCAGCGTGCCGTCGTCGCGTTTCTTGAGCGCGTCGAGGTCCTTGTAGAGCAGGCCGAGCCGGACCTGCACGTCGCCTGCGGCATCGGCGACCCGCTCGCCGACCACCGTGAGGCGCAGTTTGCGGCCCAGCCGGTCGAAAACCGGGGCGCCCAGGGTCTTCTCGAGCTGCTGGACCTGCTGGGTAACCGCGGGACCGGTCATGTGCAGCGCGGCGGCGGCCCGTGCCATGGAGCCCAGGTCGGCGATAGTGCGGACGACCTGCAGCTGCCGCAGACTGAGGTGGCGCATTGGCATAAGCAACCCTTAAGGATCTAGCAACAAATACTAAGGTTTCTTTATCAAGCCTCCGGCCTAGAGTCCAGTCATCGCCCATCGCGGCAGGAGGCGGACCCCCATGACCCAGACCCCAGCATCGGCCGGCGGCGCCGGCCAGAGAACCACCGGCAACACCGCGGCCCGCTACAAGGCCGGCGTACTCAAGTACAAGGAAATGGGCTACTGGGTGCCCGACTACGAGCCCAAGCCCACCGACGTGATCGCCTGCTTCCGCATCACGCCGCAGGATGGCGTGGATCCGGACGAGGCAGCCGCCGCCGTCGCCGGCGAGTCGTCCACCGCGACCTGGACCGTGGTCTGGACCGACCGCCTCACCGCGGCCGAGCACTACCGGGCCAAGGCCTACCAGGTGGACCCCGTGCCGGGCTCGCCCGGGCAGTACTTCGCCTACATCGCCTACGACCTCGACCTGTTCGAGGAAGGCTCCATCGCCAACCTCACGGCCTCGATCATCGGCAACGTGTTCGGCTTCAAGCCGCTCAAGGCGCTGCGGCTCGAGGACATGCACTTCCCGGTCGCCTACGTGAAGACCTTCAAGGGGCCGCCCACCGGCATCGTCGTGGAGCGCGAGCGACTCGACAAGTACGGCCGCCCGCTGCTCGGCGCGACCATCAAGCCCAAGCTCGGGCTGTCGGGCAAGAACTACGGCCGCGTCGTGTACGAGGGGCTCGCGGGCGGGCTCGACTTCACCAAGGACGACGAGAACATCAACTCGCAGCCGTTCATGCACTGGCGCGACCGCTTCAGTTTCTGCATGGAGGCCGTGCAGAAGGCGCAGGCGATGAGCGGTGAGGTGAAGGGTCACTACCTCAACATCACCGCCGGCACCATGGAGGAGATGTACCGGCGGGGCGAGTACGCCAAGCAGCTCGGATCCTGCATCGTGATGATCGACCTCGTCATCGGCTGGACGGCCATCCAGTCGATCTCCGAGTGGGCGCGCCAGAACGACATGGTCCTGCACCTGCACCGCGCGGGCCACGGCACCTACACGCGGCAGAAGACCCACGGCATCTCGTTCCGCGTGATCTCCAAGTGGCTGCGGCTCGCGGGCGTGGACCACGCCCATGCGGGCACCGCCGTCGGCAAGCTCGAGGGCGACCCGCTGACGGTGCAGGGCTTCTACAACGTGCTGCGCGACTCTTACACGGTCAAGGACCTGCCGCGCGGCCTGTTCTTCAACCAGGACTGGGCGGGTCTGCGCAAGGTGATGCCGGTGGCCTCGGGCGGCATCCACGCCGGCCAGATGCACCAGCTGCTGGACCTCTTCGGCGACGACGTCGTGCTGCAGTTCGGCGGCGGCACCATCGGCCACCCGATGGGCATCCAGGCCGGCGCGCAGGCCAATCGCGTCGCGCTCGAGTCCATGGTGCTGGCGCGCAACGAGGGCCGCGACATCGCCAACGAGGGTCCGCAGATCCTCGCCGCTGCCGCGAAGACCTGCCGGCCGCTCGAGGCCGCGCTCACGACCTGGAAGGACGTCACGTTCAACTACGCCTCGACGGACACGTCGGACTTCGTCCCGACCCCGAGCGTCGCCTGAGGAGCCCCGACATGCGCATCACACAAGGCACTTTCTCGTTCCTGCCCGACCTCACCGACGAGCAGATCGGCAAGCAGGTGGAATACGCCCTGCAGCAGGGCTGGGCGGTCTCGATCGAGTTCACCGACGATCCGCATCCCCGCAACGTCTACTGGGAGATGTGGGGCCTGCCCATGTTCGACCTGAAGGACGCGGCGGGCCTGATGGGCGAGCTCGGCGAGTGCCGCAAGGCGCACGCCGACTGCTACATCAAGGTCAACGCGTTCGACTCGACGCGCGGCTTCGAGACCATGCGGTTGTCGTTCATTGCGCACCGTCCGCCCGAGGAGGCGCGCTACCGACTGCGTCGCGAGGAGGGCGAGAGCCGGCTCGTGCGCTACACGCTCGAGCGCCTCTGAGGCGGCCGACGCACGCGGAGGGCTGTGGGCATGGGCGGTTCGATCGACCTCAAGGCGCTGCTCGCCGAGTCCGGCGTCGGCGAGGTGCTCGACGAGCTCGATCGCGAGCTCGTCGGCCTCGCACCTGTCAAGTTGCGCCTGCGCGAGATTGCCTCGCTGCTGGTGGTGGACAAGGCGCGGGCGGCGCTCGGCGTGGAGGGCGCCAAGCCCTCGCTGCACATGTGCTTCACCGGCAACCCGGGCACCGGCAAGACCACGGTCGCGAGCCGCATGGCGACGATCCTGCATCGCCTCGGCCATGTGCGTAAGGGACACCTCGTCGCCGTGACCCGCGACGACCTCGTCGGCCAGTACATCGGCCACACCGCGCCCAAAACCAAGGAAGTCCTCAAGCGCGCGATGGGCGGCGTGCTGTTCATCGACGAGGCGTACTACCTCTATCGCCCCGAGAACGAGCGCGACTACGGCCAGGAGGCGATCGAGATTCTGATGCAGGTGATGGAGAACCAGCGCGACGACCTCGTGGTGATCTTCGCCGGCTACAAGTCGCGCATGGACACGTTCTTCCAGAGCAACCCCGGGCTCGGTTCGCGCGTCGCGCACCACATCGACTTTCCGGACTACAGCCCGGAGGAACTCGCCTCCATCGCCGGGCGGATGGTGGCGGGGCTCGGCCTCTCGCTGTCGCCGCCGGCCCAGGACGCGCTGCTCGAGTACGTGAGGCTGCGCCGCGAGCAGCCGAACTTCGCCAATGCCCGCTCCGTGCGCAACGCGCTCGACCGCGCCCGGCTGCGGCAGGCGCGCCGCCTGCTCGACGCCGGCAAGGTGGATGCGGCGATGCTGATGACGATCGAGGCGGAGGACATCCGCGCGAGCCGAGTATTCGATGCGGCGCCCGCGCGGGGCCCCGCCGAGGAGACCCCATGCTGAACCCCGGTTACACGACGATCTCGAAGTTCCTCATCCAGCAGGTGCCCGAGGGCCCGCATGGACGCGAGCTGGCCGCGCTGCTCGTGGACGTGGCCGCCGTGGTCAAGGCGATCTCGGCCGCGGTCGGCAAGGGGCCGCTGGTGGGTCTCGCCGGCCTCGCCGGCACCGAGAACGCGCAGGGCGAGTCGCAGAAGAAGCTCGACCTGGTCGCCGACGAGCTGTTCGCCCGCGGCGTGGAGTGGAGCGGACTCGTGGGCGCGCTCGCCTCCGAGGAGATGGAGGACGTGCACTTCGTCGAGGGCCACGGGCGCCTGGCGCTGGTGTTCGACCCGCTCGACGGCTCGAACAACCTGGACCTCAACGTGCCCGTCGGCTCGATCTTCTCGATCCTCGCGCTGCCGGAGACCGCGCACGGAACCGCCGCGATCCTGCAGCCCGGTACGCGCCAGCTGGCGGCCGGCTACGCGATCTACGGCCCGGCCACACAGGTCGTGATCACCGTCGGCCGCGGCACGCACGGCTTCACGCTCGACCGCGAGATCGGCAACTTCGTGCTCACGCATCCCGACCTGCGCATCCCGGACCAGGGCTCGGAGTACCTCATCAACGCCTCGAACCGGCGCTTCTGGGAGCCACCGATCACGCGCTACGTGGACGAATGCAAGGCGGGCCTCGAGGGGCCGCGCGGCCGCGACTTCAACACGCGCTGGATCGCCTCCATGGTGGCCGACGTGCACCGCATCCTGCTGCGCGGCGGCGTGTACATGTACCCGCGCGACCAGAAGGAGGCGAACCGCGAGGGTCGGCTGCGCCTGCTGTACGAGGCGAACCCGATGGCGATGATCGTCGAGCAGGCGGGCGGCGCCGCCTCGACCGGCCGCGGCCGCATCGTGGAGGTCGCGCCGCAGCGCCTCCACCAGCGCGTGCCCGTCATCCTCGGCTCGCGCGGCGAGGTCGAGCGCATCGAGCGCTACCACGCCGAGTACGACCGGGGCGAGGACAAGCCCTACAGTTCGCCGCTGTTCGGCGAGCGCTCGCTGTTCAGGAACGCCTGACCCCCAGTTACGGGAGACAACGCAATGTCGGCGAGACACCCCATCATCGCGGTGACCGGCTCGAGTGGCGCCGGCACGAGCACGGTCAAGACGACCTTCGAGTGGATCTTCCGACGCGAGAAGATCGACGCGGCGATCGTCGAGGGCGACGCCTTCCACCGCTACGACCGCTTGGCCATGCGCGAGAAGATGAAGGAGGCCGAGGCGCAGGGGAACAAGAACTTCAGCCATTTCGGTCCGGACTCGAACCTGTTCGGCGATCTCGAGGCACTGTTCAAGAGTTATGCGCTGAGCGGCAAGGGACTGTCGCGCACCTACATCCACGATGCGGAGGAAGGGGTGAAGCACGGCGGGGCGCCCGGCACGTTCACGCCCTGGAAGGAGATCGGCGAGGGCTCCGACCTGCTGTTCTACGAGGGCCTGCACGGGGCCGTGCAGACCCCCGAGCACGATGTCGCCAGGTACGTGGACCTGCTGGTCGGCGTGGCGCCGTCGATCAACCTCGAGTGGATCCAGAAGCTCCACCGCGACCGCCGCAGCCGGGGCTACTCGACCGAGGCGGTGGTGGACACCATCCTGCGCCGCATGCCGGACTACGTGAACTACATCGCGCCACAGTTCTCGCGCACGCACATCAACTTCCAGCGCGTGCCGACGGTGGACACCTCGAACCCGTTCATCGCCAACGACATCCCGACGGCCGACGAGAGCTTCCTGATCGTGCGCTTCGCCAACCCGAAGGGCATCGACTTCCCCTACCTGCTGTCGATGATCCACGACTCGTTCATGTCGCGGCCGAACACGCTGGTGCTGCCGGGCGGCAAGCTTCCGCTCGCCATGCAGATCATCCTGACGCCGCTGATCCTGCGGATGATGGATACGAAGAAGCGGGCCTACTGAAAGCCCGCTCACCGACGCAACAGCGTCACGACGTCCGAGCGCCCGCTCACGAGGTCGCGCACGTCGCCGCTGAGGCGGCGGCCGTCCGCCGACAGCCTGAGGCGATAATCGAGCCGCAGCCGCTCGGGCGGGTCGAACACCGGCAGCAGCTCGGCGTTGAGCGTGCCGTCGTCCGCGACGCGGCCGCTGCCGCGCCGCCAGACCTCCCGCGACTGGTAGTGCGTTTCCTCGATCACGACCTCGCGTCCGGTCTGGGCCACGACCCAATAGCTTCCGCTCGGCAGCTCCCAGGTGCCGTCGATGTCGGGGATGGCGGGGCGACTCGAACGCCACCAGGCGCTGCCGCCGGCCGCGGCGGCAGCCACGGCTGCCAGGCCCCAGAGGACGCGTCGCCTGGACGGTGGGACACGTCCGCCGGCCTCGGTGACACCGACCCGTTCGATGGCCGCGATCAGCCGCTGCACGTCGAAGTCCCACCGCGTATCGCTGATCTCGATGGCCTGGTGGCGCGTCAGCGGTTGCAGTGCGTCCGGCAGCGAGGCCGCGGCCGGCATGGTGGCGCCCTCGAGCAGGACCGGGATCACCGGGATTCCACGGCGCAACGCAGCGACGACCTCGCGGCGCACGAGGTCGTCGGGGTCGTCGAGCCGCCGCCGCCCGTCCGCGCCGGTGATGCCGAGCCAGTCGTCGCCGATCAGCGGAATGAACACCCGGCACTTCGCGAGCGCCGCGTCGATCACCTCGTCGAACCGCTTCCCGGCCTCGATCGACTGGATGTCGTGGAACACGGCGTCGTGGCCGAACTTCGCCTCGAGCGCGTCGGAGAGCCGGCCCGTGTGCCCACTCGTGTCGACGCGCCGGTAGCTGAGGAAGATCGATGGCATCGCCGGACCCCCCGATGAACGGCCCCGATGTTAGCGCGGCGGCCCGGCCGGACGACGGCAATCCTCTATTCCGTCGCCGGGGTCGCCGGCCTGAAATGGGGGCGTGAATCACCCGCGCCCCGGTCTCGGCAGCGAGGAAGCCCGCGTGCGGCTCGCACAGCACGGTCGCAACGTGCTGCCGACCGAGCCGCCGCCCGGCGTGCTCGAGATCGGCCTGCGACAGCTCAGGAGCCCGCTCATCTACGTGCTGCTCGCGGCCGCGGCCGCAGCGTTCGCGCTCGGCGACTACAGCGACGCGGGCTTCATCGGCGTGGTGCTGCTGCTCAACTCGTGCATCGGCGGCTGGCAGGAATGGAACGCCGAGCAGCAGAGCCAGGCGCTGCAGCGGATGCTGCGCGTGCGCGCCACCGTGCTGCGCGACGGCCGTCTCGTGGAGGTGGATGCCGAGGAGGTGGTTCCCGGCGACGTTGTGGCGCTCGAGAGCGGCCAGCGTGTCCCCGCCGACCTGCAGCTGCTGGAGGTGCAGGGCCTCGAGATCGAGGAGTCGCTGCTCACGGGCGAGTCCGTGCCGGTGTCGAAGGACCCGGGGTGGTCGGGATCGCCGGACGCGCCGCCCGGCGAGCGGCGCGACCTCGCATTCGCGGGCTCGACCGTGACCCGTGGCCGGGCCCGCGGCGAGGTCGTCGCCACCGGCTCCCGCACGGTGCTCGGCCGGCTCGCCGCCACGATGACCGCGACGCAGCGTGCCAAGTCGCCGCTGGTCGAGCGCATGGAGGGCTTCAGCCGCGTGATCGCCGTCGCGGTCCTCGGCGCCGCCGTCGTCATCGGAGGATTCGGCGTGCTGGTGCACGGGCAGAGCGTGGGCCAGATGTTCGTGTTCGGTGTGGCGCTCGCGGTCTCGGCCATCCCGGAGGGCCTGCCCGTGGCGCTCACCGTCGCGCTTGCCATTGCCGCCCGGCGCATGGCGCGGCGCGGCGCCATCGTGCGCCGGTTGCCTGCGGTCGAGGGCCTCGGCAGCTGCACGCTCATCGCCAGCGACAAGACGGGCACGCTGACCTGCAACGAGCTCACCGTACGCGAGCTGCGGCTCGCCGACGGCCTCGAATTCGAGGTCACCGGCGCAGGATACGAACCCACGGGCGCGATCGTCCCGCGGTCCGTCGCCGGGCCCGCGGCGAGCGCAGGCCTGCAATCGCTGCTCGAGGTCGCCGCGGCCTGCAACGAGGCGGAACTCGTCGGTCCGGACGGCGGCTGGTCATGGCGCGGCGACCCGACCGACGTCGCCTTGCTCGCGCTGGCGCGCAAGGGCGGCGTCGAGCGCGACCGGCTGCTCGCCGAGCGTCCGCCGGCCGGCGGCATCCCGTTCGAGTCGGAGCGACGCTACGCGGCGAGCTTCCACTCGCAGGACGACGGGCTGTGGATCGCGGTCAAGGGTGCGCCCGAGAGCGTGCTCGCGATGTGTCGCCTCGGGGACGAGTCGCGATCCGCCTCGCGCCAAGCCGCGGAGGCCATGGCCGCGCGCGGCTTCCGCGTGATGGCGTTCGCCAGCGGACGGTGCGCGTCGGCCGCACGGCGCCCGGAGGAGGGCGGCGAGCTGCGCGACCTCGACTTCCACGGTCTCGCCGGGCTGATCGATCCGCTGCGGCCCGGTGCCCGCGAGGCCGTGGATCGTTGTCGTGCGGCGGGGATCCGCGTCGTCATGGTCACCGGCGACCACCCGCTCACCGCCGCCGCCATCGCGAGCGACCTCGGCATCCACGAGGCGGGCGAGCGGGTGATCACCGGGCCCGAGCTGGCAGCCGCTACGCCCGATACCCTGCGCGCCGCTGTGGCCCACGCCGACGTGCTCGCGCGGGTCACGCCGGACCAGAAACTGGCGTACGTCGTGGCGGCGCAGGCGGCCGGTCACGTCGTCGCGGTGACGGGCGACGGCGTCAACGACGCCCCGGCGCTCAGACGGGCGAACATAGGCGTCGCGATGGGCAAGGGCGGCACCGACGTGGCGCGCGAGGCCGCCGATCTCGTCCTGAGCGACGACAACTTCGCGACCATCGTGAACGGCGTCGAGGAAGGCCGCATCGCCTACCGCAACATCCGCAACGTGATCTACCTGCTGATTGCGGCCGGTATCGCCGAGGTGGCGACCGTCGGGCTCGCGGTGCTCGTCGGACTGCCGCTGCCGCTGCTGCCGGCGCAGCTGCTGTGGCTCAACATCGTCACCAACGGCATCCAGGACGTCGCGCTCGCCTTCGAGCGCGGCCACGGCAACGAGCTCGCCTCACCGCCGCGCCGGCCGGACGAATCGGTCTTCGATCGGCTGATGGTCGAGCGCGGGCTGCTCGCCGGCGGCTGGATGGCCGCGGTCGGGTTCGGCGCCTTCGTCCTGATGCTCGAGTCCGGCATGACCGTGGAGATGGCACGCAGCGACCTGCTGCTGCTGATGGTGCTGCTGCAGAACGTGGACGCCTTCAATGCGCGCTCCGAGACGCTCTCGGCGTTCCGCAACCCGCTCGCGAACAACCCGTTGCTGGCGGCCGGCGTGTGCGCCGCACTGCTGCTGCACGTCGGCGCCATGCACGTCCCGCTGATGCAGCGGGTGCTCGACATCGGGCCGATCACGGCCGACCAGTGGCTGGTCTTTCCCGCGGTGGCGCTCAGCCTGCTCGCGGTGATGGAGCTGCACAAGGCCGGCTGGAAGTGGCGCCGGCGCGGGGCGGGCGACGCCGGCGTGGGTCCGTCGCCGGCCGCGTGAGCGGATGCGACCGTCAGCGTCGCCCGAAGATCGCCGCGAGCGCCCCGTCGAGGTCCGGGTAACGGAACCGGAAGCCTTCGTCCAGCAGGCGCTTCGGCAGCATGCGGTTGCTCACGAGCAGCAGCTCCGACATCTCGCCGAACAGCAGCTTGAGCGCCAGCTCGGGCATGGGCAGGACGGTCGGACGGCCGAGCGCGCGGCCGAGCGCGCGGGTGAACGCCTCGTTGGTCACCGGGTTCGGCGCGCCCGCGTTGTAGGCTCCGCGGGCGGCGGGGTTCTCGAGCAGCCACTGCGCGATCGCCGCGATGTCTTCGCGATGGATCCACGGGAACCAGTGCTGCCCCGAGCCGAGCCGTCCGCCCGCGCCCATCCTGAAGGCCGGCAGCATCTTGGCGAGGGCACCGCCGTCGCGATCGAGCACCACCCCAATGCGCATCCGGCACACACGTACCCCGAGCGGCTCGGCGCGCTCGGCCTCGCGCTCCCACGCCGCGCACAGCTCGTGCGTGAACCCGGGCGTCGGCGGCGTGTCCTCGGTGATGGGCCGCTCGCCCTGCTCGCCGTAGTAACCCACGGCCGACGCCGACAACAGAGCTTGCGGCGGTCGCTTGGCGCGGCGCATCCACTCGACCAGGTTCGAGGTCGTCTGGATGCGCGAATCGAGCAGCTGCTTGCGCCGGCTCGGCGTCCAGCGTCCGTCGCCGATCGGCTCGCCGGCCAGGTTGATCACACCGCCGAACTCGCTCGCGTCGAGTTCGTCGAGGCGCGTCACGGCCGATCTCGCGCCTTGTGGCAAGCGTGGCTTCGCCTGGCGGCTCAGCAGCACAACCTCGTGGCCGGCCGTCGCCAGCCGTGGGCAGAGCGCCCGGCCGACGAAACCGGTGCCGCCGGTGACGAGGATTCTCATATCGTTCACCCAGATGTCGCGAGAAAGTTGCACTTGATCGGCCCCCACGGAATCGCCCGGGGGGGGTACCGTCGGATTCGCCATCGCGGCGGTCCGTGGTCAGCCGAAGATCCGCTTCATGACCGGCCCCATGCGTCTCACCCCGGCGATCGCGGTCGCCGAAGCGAGCCCGCCCATCATCGCGCCGCTCACGCCGCAGGACATGATGTCCTGCCCGGTGAGCCACAGGCCGGGGACCTTGGTGCGTGGCCGCAGCCAGCCCTGGCGCATGCGCGCCGGGTCGTGGTCGAGGCCGTAGAGTTCGCCGCGCTCCCAGCCGCAGAACCACTTCATCGACAGCGGCGTCGAGACTTCCCAGTAGTCCACGCGGCCACGAACCTGCGGCAGCTTGTCGTAGAGGTGCTCGAGCAGCCGCTCGCCGTAGGCTCGTTTCAACGCCTCGTAGTCCTCGCCGCGCTTGCCCCAGGTCTTGCCCGCCCAGGGCTCGAAGATCTCGTAGGGGGCGGGTGCCACGATCTCGATCGTCGCCTTGCCCGGATGCCGTCGCTCGAAGTCCGGGTCCTTGGCCGAGGGAAACGAGAGGTACACGGCGGGGAAGGGACCGCTCGGGTCCACAAGGAAGCGGTCCACGGCTCCGTCGTAGTCGTTGCCGGGGTAGATCCAGAAGTTGGTCTTTGGCAGGCCGATCTCGGCGGCCGTGGCCTCGAGGCCGATGTACACGCCAAGGTGCCCGATGCTCGGCTTCACGGTCGGCAGCAGGCGGTCGTAGCCCGTCGAGCGTGACACCTCCGCCGGCAGCAGCCGCGAGAAGGTGTTGACCACCCCGGCGTCCGAGACCACGCAGTCGCAATCGATTTCGTGGCCGTCCGCCATGCGCACGCCGCGCGCCCGGCCGTCGCGCACGAGGATTTCCGCGACGCGTGCGTAGGTGAACACCTCGCCGCCGTTCGCGCGGATGCGCGGCAGGATGGTGTCGGCGATGCGCCACGCGCCGCCCACCGGATAGAAGCCGCCGTGCAGGTAGTGCTTGGCGATCAAGGCCTGGATCACGAACGACGAGCGCTTCGGCGGCAGGCCCATGTCGCCCCATTGGCCGGTGAGCACGGCGATCAGCTCGGGATCGTCGGTGAGATCAGAGAGCACCTCC
>Ga0316613_10000495_pt1 | contig 31715 bp, 42 predicted proteins | sample OWC_soil_day10_C_2_FD_207647 | JGI IMG/M metagenome (GOLD analysis project Ga0316613, IMG submission 207647) | Wetland soil microbial communities from Old Woman Creek delta, Ohio, United States - OWC_soil_day10_CT_b | ecosystem: Environmental > Terrestrial > Soil > Wetlands | place: USA: Ohio...
TAACGTTGTAACCTTACAAAAAGCACTATACAAGTGCTCATACCGATCAATGGGGGCGTAGCTCAGATGGGAGAGCGCTTGGCTCGCATTCAAGAGGTCAGGGGTTCGATCCCCCTCGTCTCCACCAGTAAAATCAATAGTCCGTGGCACTTAGCCACGGACTATTTTTCATTTGTCTAACACGCCTGTCTAACGTGATTTATTTCACAATATTAATCACATTTTTGAGTTTTGTTTTTTAGGTCTTCTTCCATCTTCTGAGCTTCTTCTTTTGATATCTTATAATACTGCATTAGAGTAGGCCAAATATGTGAATGCCCGTTTGCCATAGTGGAGTCCTCCGTTTCTATTTTAAACATTTCGTCAACCGCTGCAGCCGCGTCATCTTGCATATGCGGTAGTACATGTTGGTAGACATCCTGCGTGAATGATGTCCGGGAATGCCCTAATCGTTCAGAAACTATTTTAGCATTGACCCCGGAGATTAAGAGTAGAGTAGCATGTGAGTGTCTAAGATCATGGAACCGGATTTCGGGAAGCGTTTGGTTTTTCTTCTCTTCCTCTGAAAGTCTCTCATTTTTCTGAATGCTTTCATTGTGTCGCCGGACTACTTTTTTGAAGTTCTTATATAAGTAGTCCGGATCATGAGGGCGGCCATCTTCCCACGCCCACACAAATTCAGTCTTAATTTTAAGTGTTCTTTGTCGAGCTTTCTCCTGAGAAAGAACACTTAAAGTTATATCGGGAAGCTTTAAAGGACGATTACTACGATCCGTCTTTACTGGGCTGAGCTGCAGCTTTCCTTCGTCCCAATCAAGGTTATGAATAATATGAGCTGTAGCATTGTCAAAATCAATATCCTGCCACCGTAATCCGCAAACCTCACCACGACGTAGCCCACACGTTACAGCCAGTACAATTGGCAGATCCAGAGTCGTATCTTCGACGATGGATAAAAGTATTTGAAGTTGTAGAGGGGAATAAACTTGGGCATTATATTTCGGTTTCCGTGGAGCTTCTACAGCTTTACAAGGAGACGATCCTAGTAGTTGCCATTTTACCGCTTGCGTTAATGCTTTAGATAGCACTCCGTGATGCGCCTTGACAGAGGATGGAGATAACCCGGTTTTTAATTTTTTACTGTAGTACTGTTGAATTTGAAGTGGTGTTAATTTGACGAGGGCTGTTTTACCCAAATTAGTTTTAAGGTCCTTTACAGACCATTCATACGTTTTGTAGGTAGAGGGCCTAAGGTTTGGCTTACAATATGCTTCTAACCACTGATCTAAATATTTGCTTAGAGTTAGCTTAGAATCTTTTGGAATCTCATTTTTGTATGCAGCTTGCATAATCCCAGGCATTTTGGCTTCCGCGTCCCTAAATGTAGTTTCTCCTGTGGGAACCCATTTTTGTTGGCGTTTCCCGGTTGCATCTTTTCCTAAGTCTACAATTACATAGTATTTGCCATGTTTGAATATTAGTTTGCCTTTCATTTAATTACCCCCAAGCTAAAATTTCAAAACGCATAACTTCAGCAATTGGTTCAAATTCTTTATGAGAAATGATGATAGGAGGTTCAGGTTTGCTGTAAGGGGCAGATAGAATTACTGTACCCTCTGACCAGGTTATTGTTTTTACGAGAAATTCATCGTTGTACTTTATTAAAGCGTTACGACCTGAGGCAATATTATCAGCATATTTACAAAGTACACGACATCGGTCTGTGAACCAGGGCAAATAATTTTCTGGAAGAACGAAATAAAAATAATCCCCTAATGGAATGGATTTTACGGCTAATGGTTCTTCCCCAATAACATGTAGATCATCTACTGATTTTTCATACACATAGATCTTTTTAGTTTTATTGTCACCTAAGAACTCTTCCGGGAAAATTTTTCTGCTTAGTGCTTTGGTAAAATAGTCAGCAATTTTTTCGGCGACTTTTTCATCTTTCAGCTCTCTTTCGCATGTAATGTATTTTGACAATGTGCTGTAGTCAACTTCTACACCCTCAGCTAACATTTGACGAGTGACTCCCGCCTGAACCATGTAAGTCTCAATTATAGATTTTTTAACACGCTTTGCCACGACAAACACTCCATTTCTGGTATTTATGTGTCCAATTATAGACGCGATTTGTCCAAAAGTCAATAAAAAGATGTGAATATTTTTTAGACATATATGTCCAAAATTTAAATAATAATTGCCAAAAAAGAGATAAAAAGGTATTGCCAAACGAAGGGGACGTGTGCTACATTAATAGTGCAAACACGGAGCGTCTTAAGCAAACCGAAAAGAGCGTAAGACAAGCTCTGCGATGTCCCGAAGTACTTATTTTTTGGGCAGATTTAGACTAAAAAGGGGAGATATTCATGTTAAACGATGTACAATGTGAGAGAAATGTTCCTGTTCTTTTGAATGGTCGTGACGCTGCTGCTCGCCTAAACATCTCCAAATCAACTTTATATGGCATGGCTCACGCCGGAAAAATTCCATTCGTATGGGTTGGATCGTACATGCGGTTTAAGCCGGAAGATTTAGAGTCCCTGCTTCAAAACAACGTGTATGAAATCAACGGAAGAAAGGTTCTTGCGTTTCCAGAACCGGGTATTATCGTAAAAGAAGAAAAAACAGAAGATTAAAACAAAAAGGTCTGCGGCTATGCCGTAGTCGCGGACCTTAATTTTGAAAGGAGGTAAGAACTTGATTCGAACAATCATTATCAAAGGGTTTCAATCCCATGAAGACACAACGGTAAACCTAGACAAAAACTTGAATGTCATTACCGGCGCAACCGACTCAGGTAAAACCGCAATTATCCGTGCGCTCCGGTGGCTTGCGTTTGGGGAACCGGCTGGCGATTCTTTCGTTAATAAGGCTGTAGGATTCGCCGAAGTTACAATTATTATGTCAGGTGGTAACCGTGTCACGAAACAGCGAAAAGGGGCTAAAACGAATTATGAGATTGAGGAAGGGGGAAAGATTACAGCCTACGAAAAGGCGGAAGTACCTGTAGAAGTTCAGGAAATGTTAGAAATCCGGGAAACGATATTCGGGGATTTTACTACAGCTCTTAATTTTGCTTTTCAATTGGACACGCCATTTCTATTAAGTGAGCCGGGAAGCGCTGGGGCTAAAGTATTGGGTAAGCTTGCTGAAGCTGAAATAGTAGACAAAGCGCTGAAATCTGCGTCCCAGGAAACCCACGCCTTAAGTAGAGAGCGAAAAGCTGTAGAAAAGCTTCAAGCAGAAATCGTTGAACAATTAAAAGCCTTCGATAAATTGGAGGATATCGAAGCACGGCTATTGATTTGTGAAGGGCTAAAAGAAAGGCTAGAAGCTACAGCCGTACATTTTGAAGCACTGGAAATGTTAAACAACAAACATCATGAGTGGCAGAAAAAGTATGATGATACCTGGGCCGTTATAGAAGTTTTGACGTTACCTTTAGCACAAGCTGAAAAAGACCTGGGGCAACTAAAAAATACCCAGCAGCGCTCCGACACGCTACTAGGTATGGAGGTAAGGCATTCGTCGCTAACTAAGCGACTCGGTGAATTAGGTGAGATTTTAAAGCATAGCCAAAATATTAAAACGGCATCCGTGTACCTGCCGAGGTTAAGGGATTGCACATTTAATTTTTTGCAGCTTAAAAATCTATTAGAATCATACCAAAAAAACCTAGAAAATACAAATTTTTACTATAAAATTGGACATAAAATGTCCATCGTAAATGAATGCCGGGAACCAATAACCCGTTTGCGGGTTATTGATGAAGCCTTATCAACGCTAGTAAATATTAGTAGTCGGCGAAATCGCCTTATTTCGTTATGCAAAGAATTTGGACAAATTATGACTAAAAACAATGGTGCTATGTCTGCTCCAACTTTTTTCGACGCTCTACGCCTCTCTCAGAAAAGGCTTTCAGAGCTGGAACTGCTTAACGTTCGCTGGTACCAGGCTATGAATGCTGAACGACAGCTTTTCAACCAAAGCTGGCGTCAATTAGCTAATCGGGACGCGGCTTACGATGAACTAGAAGCTTGTTGGAAGTCCCTAAATAAATGTCCGCTATGCGGTCAAAAAATTAAGGAGGATTGTCATGGACGATAAAATGCGGATTGAGGCACTTCAGTCGAAATACGAGAAAGCGCAAAAGGCGCTAACGGTTGCCGAGACACAACACACAGCGGCCAAGGAGCAATTAGCTGAGGTTGAAAAGGATATGGCTGCAGCTGGGGTTACTCCTAATACAATCGACGTGGAAATGCAAAAGCTGAGGGATGAACAGAGTGCCCTTTTTGAAAAACTCGAAGCGCTGATTCCGGAGGTTTAAAAATGGCTAACGGCTACCGGTTCAATAACATAGAAAGAAAATTAAAGTTAGTTCGAAGCCACTATGATTCGATGGTCGGGGCGCGGGATCTGTTAAGAACACAATTCGATGATGCTTGCAATAAGGCTGTAAAGATTAAAGCAGATATTGAAACGTTTGATAAGGTTTCGATACTCCTACAGCTCACAAGCGACTTTGCGAGAAAACAAGCGAAATTCCGAATCGAAGAAATAGTAACGTCGGCGCTCTCCGTGGTATTTGATGTGGGGTATAAATTTTGGCTGGAGCTTACTGTTCGCGCGAATCGCCCGGAGTGTCAATATTTTATAGAAGCGGACGGCGTGACCGTGAGGCTGGAACCGCCCGACTATTCGAAAGGGGGTGGAGTGGTTGACGTGGTAACGCTTGCCCTAAGGCTTGCAATTATAGAGCTGGAAGGTAACCGTGGCCCTTTGCTCTTAGATGAAATCGGCAAGATGGTAAGTGCCGAGTATGCCCCAAATGTAGCCTACTTCTTGCGGCAATACAGCGAGAAATTTAACCGGCAAATAATCCTTATCACTCATTCCGAGTCGCTTGCTGCAGCTGGGCATAAGAGCTTTTCGGTAAGGCAGGTAAATGGAAGGAGTGTCGTGAGTTAGTGAAAGGTGTTAGAAATAGCCCCATTTTTGATACTGACGTTTATAAAGTTGGCAGTGCAGTCTGGCTTATGACTGAAGGTATTAATCAAGACGCTATTATCAAGCAAAGTGGTCCGCTAAACATTCTAGTTTGCTATTTATCAGATAAAGGTGAATGGATAGATAAAGAAGTGGCTATTGATGACGCAGTTCAAGGAAAGGTTTTTCTTACACGTTTAATGATAAAGGATGATGATAAGTAAAATTTTGTTCAGAAAGGAAGGCGTTAATTAATGGAAGGTGTTAAGGATGTACCCGTATTTGACAAGGACGTGTTTAAAGTAGGGCGGGCTATTGATGTAGGGTTATCGACCCCGCGGTCCCGGATGTTAAGTAAACCTGAGGATTACAACCTTAAATTTTATTCAGCGTTAATTTATGATGTTGAAGATTTTAAAATTGAAGTAGTTTATATGGACAATGATGGAACCGGCCCTGAATATGAAAGCCTAACAATTGGCGACTACTTAAACGGAGCATACCGAATTTACTTTTTAGAACGAGTTGCGGAAAGAGTTGATGCTTCATGAAAATTCTATTTACTGGTGATTGGCACTTACGAGGCAATAATCCTCGGAACCGTACCGATGACTATAAGGAAGCCGCGAAAGAAAAACTCCGGGAAGTCTTTAAAATAGCTGCAGATAACGAAGTGACCGCAATCCTACAGCCTGGGGATATCTTTCACAGCCCGGAAGTATCAATTCAAACATTATTGGAGTTTAAGGCTCTCCTGGATAAATGCCCGGTTCCAATTTATGCGACGGTCGGCAACCATGATGTTTTTGGCTATAACCTAGAAACATATGGGCGGACAAGTCTACAGCTATTGGAATTACTTGTGCCGCAGTTATCTGTGGAGGGTGGTTGGCGCAGTGCTGAAATGTACGCAAAAGAAGAATTTAATTATCAGCCGTACACGTCTAATGTAGAAGTGTATGGGTATACGCAAAGTTGGTTCGATGAAGAGGCGGTTAAAATCCTTGTTATCCATTCAATGCTGCTAGATCACAATCTACCCTACGAAGCACGATTTACGAATCTCTATGAAGTTGAAACGAATGCGGACATTATTCTTTCGGGGCACGATCATGTAGGCTACGGGGTTATTAAGCGCCAAGATGGGAAAGTGTTTTGCAATCCGGGTGCCTTGATGCGGATTTCAGCAAGTGAAGCCGAAATGACTAGGCCGATACAAGTAGCATTGATCGATACGGACAAAATGGATATCGAATTAATCCCATTAAAATGTGCTAGACCGGGTAACGAGGTACTTGACCGGACCAGGATAGAGGAAAACGTTGACCGGCAATATGCTATGGAAGAGTTTACGGGGCTAGTACAATCGGGAACCGGAGTAGCTCGAATGAATATACCGGAGATTATTGAAAAAATCGGTAAGCAAGAAAATATACCTGCGGAGGTTGTTAGTAAAGCCATTGAGCTTTTGAAAGGAGAGGAAAAGTAAATGTATCTTAGATATTCCGAGATTCTTAAACCGGAGGCTCTAGCCCGGAGCATTGATGATTTGGATATGTTAACCCGTGACATCATGGACCGGAAAGAGGTTGGGGTAAATAGACCTACGCTTATTAAGGAAAAGATTACGCTTGATACTGAAATTAAGCTTTTGGAATCTGGCTCTATTATGAGTGATCCAATTTTTCAGACGTTAAAAAATGAGTCCCAAAGGGATGCGTTTCGTAGAAACAAATCAGCTGCTTTACGTAGAACGCGCGCAGAAGTTGAGGCACGTCTTGCAGCTGTAGATGCTGAAATGGCAAGGGAATACAAAGAGCGGGACTTGTTAACCGCTGCAGCGCAAGCCGCAGACCGGAAAGCTGCATTGCAGGAAGCTTTATTGAATTTCTTGGCTGGAGGTAAGAAATGAAGTATTTCGAGATATTGCCGGAATGTCCAGCCTATGAGCCGTTCGTAGGTTTATTTACGAGTAGCCAAAAGTGGTATGAAAAAGATGTAGTAGAAAAGATTGAAAGTTTATTAGGCGTAAAAATTGAAAATAACTTAGGGATAACAGAACTGGCGTTGTATTTGGTTAACGTTCCAGATGATCTTAAAAATCAATTTTGTAACGCTCCACTTAATAATGGATTGTACAAAGCCAAGGCTAATTCTAAAATTAATAGGGCGTATGTGAAGCTTGCGAAAGAACTTGGACTGCATAAGGTGCGTACATACGAAGTTAACGACGCGCTGCAGCTTCCATTCTCTTGGGGTAAGGGAGGTTATCATTTCCTGTTGAATCGTTGTATTTTATCAATGACACGTAGCAGGTGGAGCTTTACGGTGTCTGGTGTGAAGGAGATTAGTGAAGAGGATTACTTTTTACTCCAAGCAGCAAATGCAGCAAAGAAAGGTGAGGCAAGCTGATGTCTGGTAGGCGCTCTCCGGAAGCATTAAAACGTCGAAAGGTAAAACAGCTTTTGAAACTTCAGGCAAAGATTGACGCCGGAGTTTTATCAAAAGATAAACCAAATAAATTTTAGGAGGAATTACTATGAAATTTGTTAGAGTGTGGATGGGCGATGGGTCCGCGTATGACGTGCCACTACAGGTTGTGCAGGAAAAATTAGCTGTAAAAGCTGCTTCGGATGAAGCAGACAAAAAAGTACCGGAAGGCCGATTACGGAATCCCAAGGAATATGACCAAGTTTATACTGCAACTTATAAGGAAGCCCTTGCAACTTATAAAGCCTGCGAACATGCGGACCTATTTCAACGGGCGGCCATAGACCTTGCCTGGAAAATCGATGTTGAACCCTACGCTGTAAAGTATTCGAAGCCCGACAAAATTGACTTATCTTCTGGCTGGACCCAAGGTTTTAAGGAAGTCGTTGAGAAATGAACGGGCTTGGAGGGGTAAGGCCTACTCCGGCAACTCCCGAACCACCAGCACCAACGTCACCCTCGGCCAAAGGTTTTTCCCAATCATCTAATCACAGCTCTGAAAAACAAGCAGAGCGCAGACAACGGGGAGCGGATTTTCAGGAGGAAATTCGTAGGAGCTGGAGCCTAATCCCTAATTCCTGGCGAATGCGGATTTCGGATGATTGTGGGAGTAGACCGGCAGACGAGATTGTAGTTACACCTGACTTTACAGCTTTATTTGAATTAAAACGGAAAAGTAAATTACGGTTAGGTTTATCAGATATTCGTCCTAGCCAGATTAAAGGGCTGTGGGATTACGAGCGTATTGGCGGACGTAATCACGGGGTAATCTTAGTATCGTTTTTAAATTCTTTTACAGATGAAGCATACGGTATGCAGATAAAATGGTTTTTGCATCGAATGGAACACACGGGTTTAAATTATGTGACTATAAATGAAATGCGCGCTATGGTGCGAGGTGTAAAACTTCCCCGATTAAGCATTGACGGTAAACCGGGTTACGATTTGAGGGAGCTGGTGAAATGGCTAAGTGCTTAGTCAGGCAGCAAGATTGCCCGAAATGTGGGGGCCGTGGGTTTATGGTCACAGTGTCTAATTACGTAGCAAATAAAATCAGGCTCCAATGTCCCAACCACAATTGCCGGTACTCTTGGCAAACTCTTTCAGGAATGTGCCCTATTTGCGGGGTACGCAATGGATACCCTGGTGATGGTCTTTGTATTACCTGCTATACCGAAGAAAGGAGAACGAAAAAATGATTGTGGAAGCTCTTCGAATTATTGGTAATGGGGCCATAATCTTAATCGCTTTATTGGTGATCGCTATGGTTGCTTGTGGTGGATCTTTCAGCATTAAGATTAATAGCCCATTTAGAAAGAAGGCAGAAAATGATTCAGATAACAATATCAAATAATATCAGAATCCGGGGCGCTTCTACCCCCTTGCGGGCCGCGGTAACCGCGAAACTGACCGTCGATAATCCAGAATTTAAAAAACGAAAGGCGCGTAGGCAACCTACATGGGGGATTAAGCCGAAGCTGCAGCTTTATACCTCCGAAGGAACAGATCTGATTGTGCCGAGAGGGTTTAGACGTGAACTGGTTAGCCTTGTTTGTTCCATGGAGTTGGCGAACCAGACACAGGAAACAATTTTGCAAACGGATGGAATTAAAGTTGATTTCGGTAATTGGTCAACAGACTTCATGTTATCTGACAGTCAGTATACTGCAATTCAAGAAATGTTAGGTAACTCTGGTTGCTTGATAGCTCCGGCCGGTTCAGGAAAAACTGTCATGGGATTAAGGTATGTATTCTTTCACAAAGTATCTGCCCTGTGGATCACGCACACCAAAGACCTTTTAGAGCAAACCGCGAAACGTGCTAAACAGTGTATGCCGGACGTTGGAGAAATTGGCAAACTAGCCGAGGGTACGGTAAGTTGGGGCAGCGGAAAACTTATCATAGCAACAGTACAGACCTTACAGGCTAACCCCGAACTAGTTGAGCAGCTTAATCAATTTATTGGAACGGTTGTAGTAGACGAATGTCACCACTTGCCGGCCGCTTGTTTTATGGAGGTTATCGGGCAGCTAAAAGCGCGGCACATGTTGGGACTCACGGCAACACCGGATAGGAAAGACGGGCTTGAAAGCTATATGTACGCAGGGATTGGCCCGAAACTCTATGAGATTGACCGGCAAGGGTTATACGATTCTGGACGATTAATAAAACCTGAAATTAAATTTGTTTACACCGATTTTTGCTATGAACAAGCAAGTATACGTAGCAGCAATAACGCTGTAGATGCTGGCGGTGAGGAATTAGATTACAGGGATTTGCTAAATAAACTAATAGCGGATGAAGATAGACTCGACCTTATAGCACGAAACATTTACGCGCAAGACGGATCCCAGATAGTAATTGCTGATAGTATTCCTTATTGCCACGCTATTCATTTAGAGCTTCGTAAACTGTTATGTTCTAAAAAGGTGGCTGTAGTTCATGGACCGTTACAGCGCTGGGGTTGGAAAGTTTGCCGTAATGAGTCGCAAGCGGAAGATATGATACAATCGGGCAAGGCTAACGCTTATCGATATAATAAATCGGTAAAACGCTGGCAGGTTCAAGTTAAAAATTATACGGATCAAGAATACAAAGAGTGGAACATTTCTACAGCTCAAAGAAAGCATATTATGGAGGATGCCGCGAACCGTAAAATTGATATTTTAATTGCCACGGGACAGCTTGTACAAGAGGGTTTAGACTTACCTCACCTTAATCATGGCCACTTGGTTACGCCAAAACGTGGTGATGGCCAGGATAAAAATAACGGTGCTGCAGTTGAACAGGCTATCGGGAGAATCATGCGAATTGACCCTTTACAACCTGATAAAAAAGCAGTATGGTGGGACTACGTAGACTATAATGTAGGCGTTCTGAAAGCACAGTACAATTCCCGGCGTAAGGTATATAACAGGTTAGGACTGAAGGTTCCTGCGAAACCTAAACGTGATATTAAAGACCTTGAAAAGTTTCTGAATGATCTAAAGTACTGACTGTAATTTGGACAAAAATTGACTAAAAGAAAGGCGGTTAAAAATGGCACTTAAAAATATGGTACTTAAAGAGAATGCCCCCGGTTTTTGATTATCATAATGGAAGTTTCCCGACGCTTGACGGTAAGTCTTTGTTAACTGTAAAATCATTTAGTGTTGATGTAGAGGCTGAAAAGGATCATCAAGGTGTCGCGTTACTAACTATATCCTTATGGGTTAAGGCTTGTGAGTTTACGAAAAGAGGGGAAGTAGGTTAATGGATTTGGAGCAAGAATTTAGAATGCTTATTACTTCGGTGGAACGTGAAGGAATCAATGATTTAATTGGATTTATAGAAAACACCGATTTCTTTACAGCACCAGCAAGTACCAAGCACCACGGAGCAAAGAAAGGTGGACTACTGGAGCATTCTTTAATGGTTTATAAGTACTTAGATAAGCTCGATGAAACTTTCCACGTACTACCTGATAGCTCTAAGAGTTCCTTGGAAATCACAGCTCTATGTCATGACCTTTGCAAGGCTGACTATTACACAGTAGCCTATCGTAATTCTAAGGAAAACGGGCAATGGGTTAAGGTTCCCTACTATACTGTGGAAGATGACTTTCCAGCGGGGCACGGTGAAAAGTCCGTCATTATCTTGCAGCGTTTTATTAAGCTAACAGATGATGAACTTATGGCGATTCGGTGGCATATGGGCGGATTTGATGACACGGCGCGAGGTGGCTATGCAGGCAGTTCGTCAATGGGAACAGCTTTTGCCAGGTATCCTTTAATTACCGCTTTACACGCAGCGGATATGTTAGCTACTAATTGGGATAAGGTCTAAGAAAGGTTAAAACCCAATATTATTATGCCCTAAAATTGGACAAATAATGTCCAAAAAATAAAAAAGGAGCAAATAAAATGAATGAAGTAACGACGACCCAAACGAATGCTTTGGCAGACGTGCCCCAGAATTATATTGCCGGGATGCTGGAGGAAACTAAACGTCGTTTCCTGGAGATTAACGCCGGGATGGACCTTGATTTTGTACGAATTGCCCAATGGCTTAAAATTAACAAGAAAGGTGATTTTGTTCTTCGCAACGATGAAAACGAGAACTTTGGCGACACTCTTGACGTGATAATTGCCCAGGGAGAACAACGGCATTTACTTTGGGGACTTAAAAAGTCTCCTGAAGAAGGTGAGTTGATTGTAGCAGAAAAAACGAGTGAAGACGCTGAAAGAATTTTGGAAAGCTGGCTTGAAGCTTCGCCGGAACGAAGGGAACGTTATAGTATCGATGATATTAACCTTTGCTATCTCGCCTATGTTGTTCCGGTGGCTACTCTAACCCCTGGCGACATGCCTGAAATTTATATCCTATCTTTCCCGCAAACTGGTACGATTTCATATGGACAGTACGCCGCAGCATTAATGCGTGGGGTTAAGTCAAAGGGGATACCTAAATGGACCGGTATAGCGCAAGTCGTAACCAGGATCGGAACAGAGACTAAAAAGGGTAAGGCTGACGAATATTTATCGTACACCTTTGAGGCTGTAGGAATGTTTAAGCCGGAGGAATTTGGAATCAAAGTCGAATAAAGCGAGGGCTGTCTCATGGCGACAAAATCAGAACTATCCATAAACGACTTTCAATATTGTGATGTGTACCATCCTGACGACAGCGACCGCCCGCAGCCGTGGAAACGAATCCATATAAATGAAATTGCTGAATATCAACAAAATGTCGCCAATAACTACAGGGTTTTCGCAACAGTACAGCGGTTCCCTAGTCCGGTGAGAATGAAAGGGGAGCCTGTAATAGCTCCCCTTTTCTTTGACCTTGATAGCGACAAAAATCCAGAAAATAGTCAGAAGGATGCTGCAAAAATAACAAGTTTTTTTACTGATGAAATGGATCTACAGCCTTCAGACCTCCAAATATTCTACAGCGGTAGCAAGGGTTTTCATATTTTAATTGATCCAGTAATTATAGGGATTGAGCCGCGCCCCGATTTGCATAAAGTAATGAAACATTTGGCGGGATACCTTGTGGAACGCCTTGAAATAGCGACATTGGATTTAGGGGTTTACGGCGACCGGAGAATGTTGCGTCTTCCCCTGTCAATCCATGAAAAGACTAAGCTTTTTAAAACACCAATTACTTTTAAAGAATTACACACGCTTACGATTGATGAAATAAAAGCTATGGCTGCAGCGCCGCGGAGTATTGAAGAACCTAAGGCAAAAGGTGTACTTAGGCCGCGCGCCGGGCACCTATACAAGGACAAATTAGCAGAGTACATTCAGGCTGCAGTAGCAACTACAAGCCGCTATGACAAAACCGATTACAGATTTACTCGTGACGTTTACCCGGCCTGCGTCCAAGATATTTTAGATAATGGGTGGAAGAAAGCCGGGGACAGGAACGCGGCAACCGTACAGCTTGCTTGTTTCTTTAAGGCTGCAGAATACGACCAAGACGAAGCGCTGACAACCCTTGAAGAATGGGTATTACGATTCACGACAGCTGATAGTGGTTATCAGAAGGAACAACGGCGAGCAAATACTCGGTCTGTAGTAAATGCGGTTTACTCTAAGGATAATGAATATAAATTTGGTTGTGCGTTTATCCGAAGTCTTCATGGGGATAAAAAGCCTGGGGTAAAAGAATATGACCGGGTTAAGTGTGCCGGGGATCTTTGCCCTTGCCTAATTGAAAATGTAGATGAAGCCAAAATACCAGAATGTCATTTAGCGCAAGCTGGCAATGCGGAATTTACTAATAAATTAATTAAAACTAAAGTTATGGTGGCCGGGAAAAAATCAACTCCGTACATTGTGCCTAAGGACGTTGAATACTATTGCTGGGGCTATAAAACCTGTTCCAAAAGCCATTGCCCCCTATACGAATTACCAACGCATACCGGGTACAAAAATCTTGGAATAACCAACCGTGAATTAATCCAAATGTGTGGTTCTACGGATGATGTAATTCACGGTATTTTAAAAAGCATTTCAGCTATTCCGGATTGCAAGCGCTATAACACTGAAGTCACGGCTACAATCAATGTTGATGAATTAGCTGTAATTCCAATGGCATCGGCTATAAGTGACGACGATAACCGCGAGCAGCGTTATGTATTAAGACGAGTTTATAATTTGGGAGGTTCGAACGTCCTTGAAAATAAATATTACGAAATCACTGGTTACGTTTATCCCCATCCAAAAAACCAGGAAGCGACAATTCTCCTTAAAAATGCAAAGTCTCTGCAGGACGTTGTGGAATCGTTTTCGATTAATGATGATATCAAACGTGACCTTGAAACACTCAGACCTAGCAGAGACGATGATAGCGACAATTCCACAAGATATGATCCTGGGAAGATTGACGGAAAAATTAAGTCAATCTGCGATGATCTCACGTATAACGTTACCCATATCGTTGAAAGAGACACAACATTACTCGGAGTATTGCTTGTCTTGCACTCGATTCTTAAACTCAAAGTGCCGTGGGCAAATACGCCGATTAGAGGATGGCTTGAGCTAATGATCTTAGGGGATACGGGCACCGGGAAATCCATGCTGATTGAAGAGGTTTTACGGTACGCGGGACTCGGTACACGTATCAATGCTGAAACTACCGGGCGAACCGGCTTAACCTATAAGATGGAGCAAGCTGGTTCTGGTGGTTCGTGGCTCCTAACCTGGGGAGCGTGGCCGCTTTCAGATAAGGAACTTATTTGGATCGATGAAGCTCCAAGTATCCCGGCAGAGGAATATGCACAAATGACTATGGCTCGCTCTGACGGGCGACTTGAAGTAAAGAAGGCTGCAAGTGCGGAAACCCCTTGTCGGGTTCGGGCTATTCTTTCTGGCAATGTTCCAAAAGGTAAACGGATCGCGGCATATTCCCAAGGCGCGGAAGTGTTGAAAGATATCTTTTTTAATGAAGACATTCGCCGTTTTGATTTTGCAATTTTTATGAAGATGATGGACGTGGACCCTGAAGCTTACAATAGAGTACTGCCAACGTACCCGAAATCCATTACAGCTACAACCTTAAAGCATAATGTTTTGTTTGCCTGGAGTCGGACCCCGGAACAAGTGAAATTTGCGCCCGGAACCATTGAGGCTACTTTAAAAGCGGCAACAAGTCTCTCGAAAACTTATGGTGCTGCAACCGATGTTCCCTTGGTGTCGCCGGCAGACCAACGAAATAAAGTAATACGGATCGCGGCGGCCCTTGCAGCTCTTACGCATTCGGTTGATGACTCAGGGGAAAACATTATAGTTTATCCGGGGCACGTTGAGTACACAGAAGTATATCTAAGGGATATATACAATGCCCCAGGATGTGGCCTTAACTTTCTAGCGAAGGTTTCTGTTAAAGAAGAAGAGCTAACAGATAGTAAGTATACCAAGATAGAAGACGCGCTCAGAAAACTTTCAGTACTCCGAGGCGACCAATTATATGGGGAGTTTATACGACTCTTTGCAAAACAACGATATTTAGCAGTTAAGGATGTAGAAGATATGCTGAATATTGAACGGGATCAAGCTAAAGCAATCACTACACTACTTACTAGATTGAATATGGTCATTAAGACTTCAGGTGGATTAAAGAAAACCCCGTTGTTTAATAGCTTTGTGACTCGTTGCTTTGGCGACGGCATGTTTGAGGACGAAGATAATTAGGAAGGTGGTTGTATGAAGGTTGATTTTGAAGACTTAGTACCTAAAGCGAAAAACGGGGATCAACAAGCGCTGGAACGTATTGCAATACAACTACAACATTTAGTAGCAAGCTGGCTTATCAAAAATTGGTATAAAAGTCCGAGTTGCTATGATTTTGCAGATATGGTGCAGGAAGGCGTAATATATGGCGTTTTAAGCGTGAACACATATAAACCAGAAAAAGGGATGAAAGCATTTAGCTGGGTATGGGATAACGCGTATTACAGACTTGCTACACTTGTTCGTAACATGCACTACGATAAACGCCGCGCGAATCAAGGTTGTGTGTCACTTGATGCTAAAATTGTATCAAATCGGTACGGACGAGATAATGACGATACAAGTTTTTATAAAATAATTGATAAAAAAGTGCAAGAGGACGTCGTTTTAGCTAACCTAATTGTTAAAGAAACTGTAGCTGACATAGAAAATGTACTTCGGGGCATTGAAATACCCGTGTTCCGTGATACGATGGCCGGGTTTAAACCATCCGAAATAGAAACAAGGCGTCATTTAACTTGGAAACAGGTGGATAATGCAAAACAAAGAATGCGACGGAAAGCAAGGGAAGTATTTGAAGGGAGGTTGGAAAGTGCCGATAGGTAATTTTTTTAAAAATAATAGCATTGCGCGAAAAGAACTTAGTAAGCCTAAAATAGCGAAAAAGAAAAGCGTTTCTGATATTACGTGGCCCGAAAAACCTGGCCAACAAGTGAAAGACTACCAGGTAATTACTACAGATGTTGAGTTAATAGCATACCTGAAACGTTGCGAGGAAACGGGGCTTTGTGGATTTGACTATGAAACTACAATAAGTGATAAATACCGGGAAATGTGGCAATCAAGACATGATGAATTTCGTGGCGAAATATTAGCGTTACAAGATGATTTAATACGAGCTGAAGAATTCGAGGACAAAAAAACGATTAAACGCGTAAATAGCGAGTTGAACGCTGCACAGGCAAAGTATGATAAGGCAATGGCAAACGACTTCCTGAAAGCTCCGTTAGACCCTTGGAAGTCGGAAATCTGCACATTGTCATTAAGCGCTGCACCCCATGAAGCACGGGTAATATTTATAAAGCACCCTGGGGAGAAAGTTTATAATGCGAAAACCGTAATCTGCAATGTAGCGCGGGCTATGGGTAAAACAAAAGATCAAGTAAAAGAATTTACCCGGTCTTTAGAGCGAGGCCGACGCAAAGAAGTATTTGATATCTTAAATGAGCGCTTGTTCAAAAACCGAAAAATAACTAAGATAGCTGTAAATATGTCGTTCGAAACTAAACAAACCGCGGCCATTGGCATGTACATTATGGCCCCGGTTGCTGATCCGCTTATTATGTGGGTGCGCTGCCTGCAAGTTGTAGCTCCAGAACGTATCGCCGACCCTAAAAGGCCAGCCGAGGGAAAAGGCTTAAAGCCAATGACTAAAGAGGTATTCGGGGTAGAAATGACACCGTTCGAAGAATTGCTTAAAGAGCGTCATGTTCAATTTTTCAGCGAAATATCTTCGGATGATCCAAAAGCTGTAGTTTATAGCGCGGAGGACTCGGACTACGCCGTACAACATTATTTATACTGGCGCGAAATCGCAAAACAAATACCCAAATATGATGAATGGTTACACAATATTGAAATGCCGTTTACAAGGGTCATTGGATTAATGGAATATTGGGGAATGTCCTGGGATATGGAGCTTGCAAACAAGAAACGTTTAGAGGCTGAAACCATGAGGGATGAAGCTATAGACGGAATTAAAAAACTCGGTGAACGATTCGGGGTTGATCTACAGCCTGGGAAGACGGGGAAAACTGGTAGCGTAAAATCTTTTCTCTTTGATACTTTAAAGGCGCCCGCGGCCCGGTTATCAGAAAAAACTAGCGAACCTTCACTTGATGAAGAAGCACTAATTGATATGACATTCATGGTTGAAAACAAATTGCACGATTTAAAAGAGGAAGCATGGCTAGTACCATCGCACGAAAAGCATTTAGTAATTGAAGGGCGTTCCGAGTATTTGTATAGGGAATATATTCTTGAACTTTTAGAACTTGTTCAGAAGGTGCAGACATATACGACACTACTATCAAGTCACATTGACGGGCGTAGTAAATACCTTAACCCGATATCCGGAAGAATCCACGCGGGCTACTCACAATGGGTTGAGACGGGTAGGCTCAACAGCTTCCACCCCAACGGCCAGAATGTACCGAGAACCGATAACGATGTTTTTGGTATCCGTAATTTTTACCGTGCCCCCGCAGGGAAAATTTTATTCTTTATTGACTTCTCCGGGTTTGAACTTCGCTTAATGGCGTGGGCTTCGGGTGACGAAACAATGACCGAGACATTTAAAAATGGGGGCGACCTTCACCGGAAAACTGCGTCAACAATGACCGGCAAACTTGAAGCTGAAATTACAAAAGTGGAAAGAACACACGCCAAAGCCGGTAACTTTGGAATTTGCTACGGCGGCACGGAACACGCGCTTCAGAAGACTATTAAAACGGATTACAAAGTCCGTAAGACCTTAGACGAATGCGCTAAGATTGTAAACGCTGTAAAAAACACCTACAAAAGGATACCTGAATTTCAAGAAAAGATAGCCTTAAAAGCCCGCGAACAAGGATACGTGCAAACTATCTACGGTTATATTCGTATGCTTCCCAATATTAACAGCTATGACCGGCGCGCGAAATCGGGGGATGAACGGCGAGCTGCAAATACCCCAATTCAGGGATCAGCTGCTGATATCATGAAGCGCTGCCAAAATGAGGTTTATGAAATGATTGGTAAAGGTGGTATTCTGCAGCATCAAAAAACAGATATGATTGGGCAAATACATGATGAAATATTGATGGAGCTTGACGATGATCCGAATGTGGTAATTCCGGCTGCCAAACTTATTAAGGAAATCATGGAGCGTCCGCCGTTAACCGACTTTCCGTTACCGATTGAAGCGGAAGCGTCTGTAGGCTACCGATGGGGGGATAAAATGTCAATTGAAAAATGGTTAGAAATGAGGGATCAGAAGAATGCAAGATAAAGAAGAACTACGAAATAGGTGGATATTTCGCAACCTTCTTTGGTTAGCAACGATTGGTCTAGTTGCAATAATAGGGTATGAAAGGGGGTGCCCGAATGCCGGCTTTTTGGTGCTGGGAGTCGCTGCTTATATTGAACTTCAAGGAATAAACATGTCAATTGATATGTTTAAACAGGAAATGAAGAAAAAGAATAAATAGGAGGATTAAAATGTTAGACGAAATTGCGTTACTTTTACAAACAGCTTGTGAGTTGAGTACTAAAGGCTGGGATAAACGCAAATTATCGGAAAAGGAATTACGTGAAGTAAACAGTGCTTTGTCGCATTATAGAAACCTTTTGGGCTGGTTCAAACGGAACGAGGAAACAAAGATACGTCCGGCTATTAGATATCTCAGTAACACTCTTCCAAAACAGTACAACCATATTGTAAGTGAGAACATAGAAGAAACTGAAGCTTATATGTGCTTTATGCGAAGTACTTACAGCAAGCTCTTAAAGCACGACTATGCTATGGAACTTATCGACGGGCAAATGACGCGCGAAACAATGCTGCATATTCTTGGTTATTCCGAAAAAGATATTGAAGATTTACGGCGGGAAGTCATTAAGAAAAATAATGATCGGAATTACTATACTTACAATTTGGACAAAAAACGTCCAAAAGGAGGGCGGGAAGATGATTGAACGGAATTGTGTCACTTGTAAATTTACTGAACTACAGGCTACTGAAAAACCATGTGCTGAGTGCATAGAATATCTTTGCTGGAGTCCAGCGACAGCGGCAGCAACTTTGGCAGTAGAAGCTGCTAGTGCCTGTTATCCTGTAGCTAACGCCAATTTTGCAATAGAGGGTGTTTCTCCGGATGCCAAAGTCAAGGTTAATGAACAAGGAGGCAAGCAATCCGATTCGCCTTATTGCTGGATCGACTTTTCGCCGGTCGCAATGCTGGAAATCGCAAAGCGTAGCGGTTATGGGCAAAAGCGTTATGGACCGGATAACTGGAAAAAGATACCCTGGCAGGAACATCTTAATCATGCTCTGACACACATTCATTGCTGGCTTGCTGGAGATAAAAGCGACACGGTTGCCGGTGGGCATCCAGCGGCTGCCGCATGGCGAGTAATTGAAGCCTTGGGTGTTTATCTAATGGAGGTACACCATGATAAAAATAAATGACGAATATTTCTTAACAACGGACCCGTGCAACGTGATTCTACAAAAGAAAGTTACTAGCAAAAAGGGAGCTGACCGAGTAGAAGTTATCGGGTATTATCCAACTTATCGTCTTGCAATTAAAGGGCTGATTGAACACGATATAAAGATTCCAAAAACGATTGAAGCGCTCTATGAAAAAATTAATGAATTGAAACATTTACTTGAAAGTTTACCGGATGAAGTTTTTAAAAAACCGATTTAACCTGGGGTTGGTCGCTGTAATGATAATAATGGGAGGCGTGTTTTATGGGCGGCTACATGAACAAAAACAAGAGTTTACGGAAAACTTGGGAGCGCAAAACTATCAATCGGTTAGCGAAAGAGGTTCAATGTTTACAATCGGCTTTGGAAAAGACGTCGAAAAATATAACTGTAGTGACAGACTTGAAAAATTTCTGGGAGAGTCAAGCGGGCGAATGGAAAGAATTAACGAATTTATGGAGCGTCCGCGCCAAGAAAGCAGAGAAACGAGTCGATACAGCCTACATAATCGTTGGGATAGCAATAGTAGTAGTAACGATTGCCTCATTTTTGAGGTGACAGCCTACAACAATGGCGTAGAGTCTACCGGGAAACGGCCAGGGGATGAAGGTTATGGTATTACGGCGACCGGATCGCGGGCCACGGAAGGCAGAACAATAGCGGCAGACTTTCGAGTACTGCCGCCCGGTAGCCGGGTTATTATTGATGGAATCGGCGAAAGAGTGGTAGAGGATTCAGGCGGGGCTATTAAAGGATATAAATTAGACGTTTTCATGGAATCAAAAGATGACTGTGATAACTTTGGAGTACAAAAACGGAAGGTTATTATTTTGAAGAAAGGTGATAGTGATGGTTGATCTCATAATAGTAGCACTGTTTGGATTGCTGACGGGGTTTGTTATAGGGTTTGCAGTAGGTAGACAAGAGGGCTATTGGCTAGCTTATCTAAGGCAAAGGAGTGAACACAATGGATAATCTAGCAACTGTTGCCCAGCGAGATTTTATCAAGTTGCTTTGTGATAACTTAGGTTATAATTGTGACAATTATTTAGGCGTTGATTTAACAAGACAAGAAGCATCAAAAATTATAACTGAATTAAAAAGCGAGTGGGATGGATAATCCCTGTAAGGAGGAGCGGCGATGATAAAGATTAAAAATGATCCGTTTTCAATACTAATTCAAGCGTTTTCGGAGTTGTGGCCTGATAAAACTTGCGAAATAGAGTTTTCAAATGATATTCCCCAGCCTACAATTAACGATTTAGACGATAGAGACTTTTGGTTTATAGAAAAAAATGACATTGTTAGAATCGGGGCGGCAGGGGCAACTAGATTTAAAAATGGAGAAATACCTCTTATACTATTAAATCCAGATTTAGAGCTTAGCCAAATAGTAGATACATTGGCAGAGGAATTAGCCCATGTTGCTGTAGGGAAAGAAGCTGGACATGGAAATATGTTTGAATATGCTATGGATAAGTTATTTATCAAGTTTAATGAATTAGCGGAGGGAATAAACAACGAGGAGGCGACCGGCAATGGATAGCCCTTATATCTGTAGCTCATGCGACGGGACACGATGCACGAATCCCGAAGCTAAGAGAATCGGAATATGTGAGCCCAAAAGATAGGTAAATCCTATCTTTTCCTTTTATGCTATAATTATGTTAAAACGATTATATAAAAGGTGATATGATGATTGAATGGCTAAAGTCTTTGGATTGGAATACCGTTATTACTTCATTAGGTGTATCAGGGATAACCATATTCGCAGGTTTTAAGTTTCTTTTAAGCAAAGTAATTGATTCATATTTCAAAAGGACTGATTTCTACTTTGCTAAACAACTCGAAAAGTATAAGCGAGATTTACAGGATATTAGTGAGCAAACTAAGTTTGAGTACCAACGAAAATTATCTGATTTTAATCTTTACACAACGAAAAAACATGAGCATTATATTAAATTATACGAGGAAATTTTAAACGCATATAGCTACACTTTACAGCTTGCAAGTGCTTTAAAATTGATGCCATCTTATTCCGGGTATAATGAAGACGACATTAGTGAACATTTGAAGAAGCTTCTGTTACCTAAAGGAAAAATTGATGACCTTGTAGCATTATGGAAAAGGGATAGAACCCAAGCAGAGAGAGAAATTCGTGAATATGTAAAATTTAAAGAAGAATTTGACGCCGAAAATGCTATAAACCAAATGAAAAATATTTATTTAAAGTCTCAATTATATCTTTCTCCTCCCCTTTTAATAAAACTAAAAGACTTAAATAATCAGTTGTTCGATCTATTTATAAACTGTAAAAGTGAGTTTGGAGAGCAAAAAGAAAGAGCTTTACGTTATGAAAAAAGTTTAAAGCTAAAAGAAATAATTGATAAACATTTTGAAGAAATTGTAGATATTATGAAAGGGGAGTTGTCGGTAGGGTACTACTCCCCAAAAGATAATTAGATTTGAAGAGACTTTATTTGGTCTGAAAGAAGGAAGGCACAAAATGAAGCTTAATTATGATTTAATTAGAGAAATTCTGATGTTTATTGAAGAAAAAGCCGATGGTGATATTAACTATACTGCTGAATTGATATGGGAAGAACGTTTTACTTCTTATGATAATCGTGTTGTATATTATCATGTCAAATATCTCTGCGATGCTAGCTTTATTGAATCAAGTAATGGGTACATTATCGATATAACGCCGAATGGCAGAGGGTATCTTGACAATATTAGAAATAGTAATATTTGGGAAAAAACAAAAGATACAATTAAACCACTAGGAAACGTAACATTTGGAGTTATTTCAGAGGTTGCAAAGCATTTAGTAACGAATTATCTTGGATTGCGTTAAGTTCAACGACTATTTATGAAAAATATTCAAATAATTACTATAAACCCATGAATTATTTGGTTTAGAACCTGAATAGGATGATGCTATGGAACTGAAAAACAAATTAAAAAGTTTTCGACATAAACATGAAATGAACCAGACTGAATTTGCAGAACATCTAGGAGTTGGCCGTCACTTATACAATCAATGGGAATTAAATAGAACACAACCCAATTTAGAATCAACTTGGAAGATATTAAAAAAATTAAATATACCAATTGAAGAATTGTTTTATGAGGATGACCTGTGATAATGCAGGCCATCTTTTTTATTTGATTAAAAATAAATTTGGTAGTGGACACGCAATAAATAGTCTCTGATGCATACCTATATAGTGAGCTATATACAAAACTATATAGGGGGTGCAAGGATGCAGGTAGTATCTATTGACTGCGGTCGCCGAGCAGTCAAAGCTTTTAACGGTCAAAGAGCTTTGAGTATTCCGGCTGTAGTTGGCGAGTGGCGCGAAAGGAACGTCAGTGAAGGTGGAAACTACAGCATTTCTATCAATAACGAAAAGTATTTTGTAGGCGACCTGGCGGCTAATGAGAGTCGCTTCCGACGTGAAATGGTGACTCAAAGTAAGATTCACGAAGAAACTAAAATACTCACACTGTCCGCACTAGCATTAATGGCGGTACCAGGTGAGCGAATCAAATTAGTAACGGGGTTGCCGGTCGAGCAACATACTCCGGACATAAAGCAAGAGTACATTCGGTTATTGTCGGGTAGGTACGATGTTGAGGTAAATGGGACTCGTTCAACAATAGCGCTAGGCGAAGATGACATAGGGATAACAATTGAGGGCGGCGGCGCTTATTGGGCAAATAATCCGGGTAGAATGTGCCGGGTTATTGATCTAGGAAGCCGCACAATAAATGCACTGACTATAAAAAACGGCAAATTTATTGATGTTGATAGCTTTACGCTTAATTATGGCTGTATCGAGATTGAGAACGCTGGGACAGATGCCGCGGCAGAGCAATTGGCTAGACGCGTTTATGCTGACTTATCACGCCGGTGGCTTAATGTAAAATCTGAGAAAATCTTGCTTGCCGGGGGCGGAGCCTTGGCAATGGGAAACTGGATGCAAGAATATTATCCTACAGCCCGAATTGTCGAGGACCCAATTAATGCTAACGCGAGAGGCAACTATTGGCTGGGGTGTCAACGATGGGGAAAATAAAGCCGGTTTATCTTTCGACAAAGGATCATGATATTGTTGAATTTATTAGTCGTATAGGTAATTTTAGCGAGTGGGTTAAAACGCGGATCCGGCAAGAAATTGAGCCGGATAACAGTATTACAGCTCTGATTGAAAAGATTGTGTCTCAAAAAATGGCTGGCTGCACGGTAACTGTGCCCAAAATTGAAATCAAGGAAGCGGGTGACGATTGGTGGTAAACAAAGATAATAGTATGTTAGCCCCGGTTGTGTCCACTGTTCAACGGGCCTGGCGCCACAGAAAGGGTAACGAAGTTTCAGCCGCTATACTTGATACGGTAGAAGCTTTATGGCCAAAGGAACCAAGACCTCTTGTAATTTCGCATAATAAAAATAAGAGTCAGCATTACTTTGTGTTTCATATGCCACCGGGGATCGCTTACCGGGATTTAGAGAGTAAAAAACATTATTTCGCGGATGCTGCAGCAGGCTGCGTAGAAATTGAAAAAAGGGGGAAAGCGATTATATTAACCGTACTTAGCGAACCGATTCCCATGATATTACCATATGAGCCTACAGATTTAGAGGGAGCTTTCTTGCCTGTGTATTTCGGTAAATCAGCAATTGGCCCGGTTGTCAGGGATTTAGCAGATAGCCCTTATTTAATGATTGCAGGAATGCCTGGATGGGGGAAAAGTAACGCGATTCACTCCTTGGTGTGTAATATCCTTCTATTGAGGGACGCTTATTGCGTCATTGTCGATATGAAACGCCTGGAATTTACATACTTGAAGAACCACGCTCTTGTTATAACGGATATCCCTCAAGCTCGCGAAGTATTAACAGCGATTAACAAGGAAATTGATAAGCGATTAGACATTTTAGAGCGCGCCGGGTGTGTCAAAATTCAAGAATTTAAGGGATTTATGCCTTTTATGCTGCTTGTGATCGATGAATTAGCAGAACTTCAAGATGAAACTTGCCAAACGTTAGTCAACCGCGCTTTAAGGTTAGGTAGAGCTGCAGGGTTTACTGCGATACTGAGTACACAACGTCCCAGCGCCGATATGTGGCCAGGGTGGACTTCATCACGCGCGCTAATAAATGCTAGTTTGGTATTCAGGACACGGGACGCGGTGAACTCCCGAATGCTTTTAGACAATGACGCCGCAGCTATGCTACCTGAAATTAAAGGTCGGGCTATTTATCAATGGGAAAGGCAGCTGGAAGTCCAAGCGCCCTATTTGCCGGTAGCCGAGGCCCGCTTGCTGTTGCAGGGTAGGCAGGGGGTGATATGGCATAATGAACAATCACCAAAAAAGCTGTTACCGAGATAGGCTTATCCAAGAGACATTAAACGATTGGGGTTGCTTAGATATATTTCAATTGACTAAAATGTTTTTTCCATCGCTGCATATGGCACAGAAGAGAATGCAGCGATTGTCAGAGGCTGGGAAAGTCTTACGGCACAGAGAAAACCTTGGGCAACCCTACTGCTATTACAGCTCGAAACTACCTTTACAACAGGAGCACAGAGTCGGAATGAACTGGATTAGGTTATGGTTATTATCAAATCTGCGAAGCTGGGAAAAGGTTTATTCCTTCAATTATGAGATTAATTACAATGTGTTAAGACCTGATGGACTGATCGGTATTTTTAACACGGTAACTGAAAAATACCGGTTCGCCTTTATTGAATTTGATCGGGGTTTTAATAAGTTTGACAAAGCGGAGAAATACGAGAAATGGTATAACACGGACGGATATGCTAACCAGTGGTGGACGAAATACGTTGAACGGTTCCCGAAAATCTTGGTAGTTAGTGAAAAACCGCCAAAAGTAAAATCAAAGTTAGAGTTTGAAATCGTATCTTATGAAAAAATGATGGGGGATATGGAGAAATGTCATACAGTGAATTTATATGGCAATTTGTTAAACCGGGCACTCCCGCTTCAATGTGCATCGGAATAGGGATAACGGGATTAACGGTGGCTTTGCTAAAGGCGCTTCTTACAGCTTCTAAAAAAGGCTGGTACGCAGAGCTGGCCGACGCGGTTGGGATGTTAGGAAGTGTAGCGTCGTTAGCGGCTGTAGCGTTGACTGCTTTAGTGGCCGTGTTAGCAGTGTTCGGAATTGGAAAATGATTGACGGATGGGAGAAGGCAAATCAGTTTTTAAGCGGTTTCGGCGATGTATTCCTTGAAGTGTTTATTACTTTAGTTATATATGGGCTATTCATTTTCATGGTCCCAGAGTCGTACCGGCAATTACTTAAATGGACGACTGCTTTATCTGCTGTCTCATATGTTGCACAGTGGTTGACAACGAAATAAAACAGAAAGGCCTCGGCTTTCCGAGGTCTTTCTTTGTAGGTAGATTATAGGTAGGTTTGTGGGCCGCTTGTAGATTGTTAGTAGGTTTAGATGCACCAGAAAAGGGTTGTGAAGCAAGTAATACAGGGATTTTGATTTTGGAATAAAGGTGAAGCGGCAGCGGAACATTGCTGCGCGGAGAGGACGAGCAGTAAGCTTTGAATTTCTATCTATTGATTTGTGATTATGACAGGTTTAAAATAGAACATATGTTCCGAAATGGAGGGGTGGCAAATTGATAAAAATATTTGTTGAGGTTATTGCAAGGCATAATGTTGATGGCTCTATTAGACCATTATCCCTAAAATGGGAAGATGGCCGGGTATTCGAGATAGATCGACTTATTGACGTACGACGGGCGGCTTCTTTGCGTGGCGGTGGACTTGGTATAAGATATGCCTGCAAGATCCTGGGTAAACAGGTATTTTTGTTTGAGGACGAAGGTAAATGGTTTCTGGAAAAATAGTCAGCTTCGTAGGGCAGGAAAAGCAAGTGCAAATATGGAAGCTTTCTGTAAGGTAATTTCGAAAGGAGTCATTATGAGTCTATTAAATACTATTATTGATACAAAACCCCCTGAGCTTCTTTATCATTATACATCTCCAGCTGGTTTATTTGGTATTATAACAAACACGTCTATATGGGCAACTAATATACATTACTTAAATGATTCAGCTGAATTTTATTATGCCTTTAACCTTTTAAATAATAAGTTGGATCCTAGAGAATTTGAAGAAAATTTTATTCTATTAGTAAAAGAGTTTGCGTTTCAAATTAAGGAAACTAATAGATTTGTATTTTCTTTGAGTGAAAGCGAAGACTTATTAAGTCAATGGAGAGGATATTGTCCGTCAACTGGTGGCTATTCTCTGGGGTTTGACTCTAATAAATTACTTAATATTATTGGGAAAAATCACGAATTTCACCTTTATCCTTGCCAATACGAAATTGAAGTTCAGAAACGACTAATAAAAGAGTTTCTGGAAACAGCTTATAGTGACTACAAAGAAGTTAAGACAAAAGAAACTGACCAAGCGGAAATCAAAAAAATACTTTGGCAGAAGATTCCAACGAAACTTGGAATTATAGCCGCAATAATTAAAGAGCCTTGTTGGTCAGAAGAGAAAGAATGGAGAATCATATCACTTGATTCAATTCCTATAACAGATCCAAGATTTAATTTACGACCTGGAAAACATAACTTAGTGCCTTATTTAGAAATACCGCTTGGATATACAGCGGAAGAATGGCCCTTTAAAAAATTAAAAGTTGGTCCAAATCCACAGCAGCAAATGGCATCTAAATCTGCGAGCATGCTGTTTAGCGTTAAGAAAATAAAAGGATTCGAAATTAGTAAATCACCTACGCCGTACCGTGAATGCTGATCCTTGCGTGATTTTAGCACTAAAAATTTTTTGAAAACATGTTATAAAAAATGACTTGTCCAGTTTTGCATATTTCGTTTTCCCGATTTTTGTCCCTTTCTGTATTCTGCTCGAATCGACAATATAGGTAAAATGATGGTTCATTTTGCGGTGACCTTTTATACGGTGAATATACAAGATTGCCTGATTTCTACAAAATAAGACCAAACCGGGCCGAATTTCACCTATAACAGCGGAACTTACCGACTTAATAGAGAAGTACGCAAGGATAAAATATAAGAAATAGGGGGCAAATTGAATGCCTAACAGCTACCTTTAAGATATAGTATATATCACCAAAAATTTATGGTGCAAGGGCTACTAATAATTATTTATAGGCACGATCCACGGCAGCCGTGATCCGTCAATCCTACCCACAAATAAAAGAGCGCTAAACAAAATGTTTAGCGCTCTTGACGTTCAAAGACGTTCCCGGCACATTTATGAATTGCTTGCATCGGCTACATTTTATCACTATATAGCCTTGCTGTATATGGCCCTTTCCTAGTGTTTTACCACAAAATGGGCATTTATACTCGGTGTCCATTAGCTGACCTTAACGGGAATTAAAACTATTTTTTCGTCGGCACTTTCAAATAATACCGGTGCATGGTTACTTTTATATTTCAGCGTAAAAGTAGTTGGTAAAGTTTTAAGTGCCTTTTGCACATAGTCGCCATTAAAAAAAGCATCTTTGATAAAATTAATAGGCTTACGGGTTTTATCTTTTAATTCTGCCTGTACTGTTTGCAATTTTACGCTATTCATCAACGCCTTATCGTTAACAAAATCTATTACTTCGCCCTCTGTCGGGATGACTCGGCTATAGTCTGGATAAACTCTATCCGTCATATGCCAAATAATCTCCACATTACTATTTTCTAATTTACATTTGCTTTTATTAGCGTATAAAGTACCGTCAGTCAAAAAAGGAACGGCGTTAACGTCAATAAACAAAGGTTTTTCGATGTTTAGAGTGTGTGGTTTTGTATAAAGGATATGTGAGTTAGTAGCAACGATGTTTTTACTGTCAATGTAAACATTCTGAAACAATGGCCGAGTATCATCTATTGCAGCGTATTTGCTGGCCGTGGTAATAACATCAATACTATTTTTATCTAATTTTGTTACTTCGCGCATTTCTTCTAGCTCCCATTCTGGATAGAGACATTTTACAGGCTGCAAGTACACGCCGTTAACTGCTAGCCCTTGCTGACTATAAACTATTTCAGGATAACTAGATAGTTTTAGCGTCTTCCTAACTTCAGCGGAGGAGACGACTATATTAAAAGCCGCAGAAGTTACCCCGCAATTAAATTTCACGTCAATCGCAAAATTAGTACTATGGGCAATAATATTACCATTGTCAGAATAAAAATGAATGGTATTCCGGAAGGGATTGATAATATTTTTTGATAATCCAAGCATATTTGTAATTGTCTTTTTCATTTTTATTTATCCTCCCTAATTTGAATGAATACCGGGTGGCGATAGCAGCCCGCCTCAGTCCGTTCCATATAGCCGATTTCCATAGTCCTGCCTATTAACTCGTTTTGGTGCGAAGTAGCCCAGGTGCGGAATTCGTCTGTCATGCCGCTGCAGCGTCCATTCTGAAAGTTAATGCTGCCTATTAACCCTTCGTTTTTGCCAGTTCCAGGTGTGAAACCTGTGATTATTACGTCCGTTGTATCGTGCTTTTTGACTTTGTACCAGGTATTCGCAGGCCTGCTGCCGGGAATATAACAGCTGCGAATATTCTTTAACATTACGCCTTCGCCGCCGCGCAGCTGCACACGTCCTAAAAGGCTTTCTTTGTCTTCTGAAAAGGCTGAAATAGATAGATGGTACTCAGCTGCAAGGCGTTCCAAAATTGTGCGGCGGTCAATCCACGCGCTCGGCGCTAACGAAATATTTTTATACTCCAACACGTCAAAAACGACAAAACATAGTTCGTTTGATTCGACTAATTTTTTCGACGAAATGAATTTAGTAATGTCCTTTGAAGTTTTGCCAGGAATGTAAAGTTCACCGTCAAGGATCGCGGGTATACCTTCCAGCCTTTGAATAATACTAGGTAATTTAGTGGCTTTTTCTTTGCCGTTCCGGGTAAAAAGTTTGCCGCCTTCATAGAAAAGGCGAACACCGTCAAATTTTTCTTCGGCAATATAATTTTTATCGCCAAAGAATTTTTCAATGTCCGGACATTTCAAGGCGTTCATGTGTTCATACTGCATTTAATCGCCTACCTTTCTTCGCGGGGTTGTGACCGCGCCGGGATATCCGGCCCCGCATTTCCGGGACTTGCGCCCCGTCACTCTGCGAAATTTAGACTGCCATAGCGCCTGATTTTAAACCGGCCATTTTTTCTGATAGGATCCAAAGCGCCCTGTTTAATTTAACGTTGTTATCTATTGAGGTTACTTCGCGGGTAGTGGTCCGCCTGCCGTTAGTAGACCGCCCGCGCAAGCCGCCTTTTAATAAGTTTTCTTGTACCCGGTTAAACGTAGTCCATAGGTCGTTTTTCCCTCTGTCCTCATACCGGCGAGCCGTTAAAAGTTGATCCGGTATAACCGGCGCGGAATCTTCATCATATTTTAGTGACAGTGCAGCCTCTGCGAATGCTTGCGCCTCAGGTAATGCGAGCGGCGTGTCCTTCATAACGTCCATAGAGCTTTGAACCGCTTCGAAGTCGTCTAAAATTGTATAGGCGGCATCAATTACATTCTCCGCAATGTTCCCGCGATGCGGGACGCGCAAGTCTTCGAAGGTTTCACCGCATACCATGCCATTTTGACACACAAAGCGAAATACACCGGCTAACATTTGATAACTGGATGTTCCATCGTGAGAATTAATCAAGATAATTTCAAACGTTTCAGGGTTAGTAATTTGACCGCCTTGCCGCAGCCGCAGCATGTGTTTTGTAAATTCTGACTTTCCTTCGATCCGGGAGCGGGATTGCGCAACCATGAAAGGCTGAAAACCTTCTTTCCGTAGACCTGTTAAAACATCGATAGTAGGAATATAGGTGTAGCGCTCTGACCGTGATTCGTGCTTTCCTGCTGCAAATATGCTAGGAGCAACACCAAAAATTTGTTCGTCTGTAAGGGGGTTGTTAGACCGAAAACCAAAAGAATTTTTTCCAAAGCGAGTTGCTAAACCTGACATAATAAACATTCCTCCTAATTGGCGGGGGTTGTAACCGCGCCGGGAATCCCGGCCCCGCATTACCGGCCCGAAGGCCGTTACTCTGCGAAATTGGACATTTTGTGTCCAAAATGTGAACATAATTAATTAATTGGGTATAAGTTTTCGTTATCGGCGTCAAGTGCCCCGCCCAAATCGTTCAGCATATCCTCAACATAGACACCATGATATTCTTCGCCATTCAAAACATAATCGACGAATAACTTACCATCTACAAAATGCTGATTGCTTACCATTAGCGTTACAACCAGTAACGCTTTAATTATTAACTTTTTCATTTTAACACCTAGCTTTCTTTAAAATTTACCTTCCATAATGTCCGCGAACTTTGCAGCTCATGGACACTAGCAAGATAAACACCCTTGGTACGCCGTGGCCCGATACAGGACATATGCGCTTACTTAGCCGGGTATGAGCTTTACTGCAGCTCACATCTATAATATAGCACTTAATTGGACGGAATGCAATATATTTTGGACAAAAGTAGACTAAAAATATTTACTTCATTAAATAGCGCGGAAAACAGCGGGCGACAATAGTTTACAGCGATACGGAAAACGAAAAACGGAGTAAAAAGGGGTTGCACGTGAGATACAACGAGCTGGAGCTAGTGCGTTTATTTTGCTAGAATGTACAATATGGTCAAATATGGCTGTTTTTGGGAGGCGAGATTTATATATATTTTACCTGTTTTCGGAGCGCGTTTCCCGGCAACCTTTTTACAGCACTAAGTAAGCAAAATGTTAAAAGGAAAAAATTGAAAAAAGAGTGCAGATATATATAAAAATAAAGATAAATATAACTTACTATATAAATATAAATATATATTATTATTTATTTATTATTATATAGTATATATTAATTGTTATTTTATTAATTTAAATGCTGCTAAGAGTGCTTTATTTATTTAAGTTTAAATACCTTGCCCTTTATCGAACTAAAGGCGTTGCTCAAATAAGGCTGATTAAGGCTGTAAATCGCTATTAATTTAGTACAAGCTTACTAGTATAGAAGCTTGTTGTAGCTCGCTGTAGCTCTTGATTGCTATGACTATGCAGTATACCCTGTATAAACATGTATACTTATACATATAAAATGAATAAATATACATTAACATAACAGCATTGACACAGAGAATACTACACAATACCCCATATATCGAAGGTACTGTGAGAACGTAGGTTCGCGCAAGGGTCGCAAA
>Ga0316613_10000496_pt1 | contig 31683 bp, 31 predicted proteins | sample OWC_soil_day10_C_2_FD_207647 | JGI IMG/M metagenome (GOLD analysis project Ga0316613, IMG submission 207647) | Wetland soil microbial communities from Old Woman Creek delta, Ohio, United States - OWC_soil_day10_CT_b | ecosystem: Environmental > Terrestrial > Soil > Wetlands | place: USA: Ohio...
CCCTACCTACCTTTCATTTCAGTGATTTCCAAACAGTATCTGATACTGTTTATAAGTTGTCGGCAACAATACCTTCCAGTTCAGCTCGGGTCATCTCGCCTGCTTTGCGAAAAATAATCTGTTGCTGGGAATTGATTACAATTGTCGTAGGAATTGTTTGAATCGCAAACTGCTTTGCCAACTCTCCTGATTCATCTAATAAAACCGGCAGGTCATAATGATTTTCATTCAAATACTGAGTTACTTTTTCCGCTGACTCTCTGCGGTCGACTGCATAGAATGTCAACCGGGAGCCGTATGCCTTGACGAAATCGTTTATTTCCGGCATTTCGTTCCGGCAATCCGAGCACCATGCAGCCCAAAAATTCAGCACAGTCAACTTTCCGCCGTAATTCACCTGAACATTTTCACCACTTACTAGCGGCAGACTAAACTCAGGCGCTTGATCGCCAACGTACACTCCCGGCGCCCCATACGCCGTCACCGTGACAGCCGCCGTCAACAAAAGCAGCACAACCAGACAAGATAGTTTTCTAATTTTCCCTATATTCACCCCAAAACTTCACTCCTTTGGTTTTTTTTGTAATTTTTACATAATTATATCACTGTGTTATTGCAGATTACAATTCAAAAACTCGCATATTTACTTAAAGAATTCTTTATAAACAGAATTTAGTTATAATTTCTAAAAGTAACAAAAGGTCTAGGCCCTAAGCCTCCAAAAGGAGAAAAGCCGGGGAGTCGGGAGATGCGAAAGTTACGGGGGTTGCCGGAGTACCACCACCTTATGGGGGCACAATTTCTTTTAGGCAAGGAAGTGGCGTTACTATCTTAAGGGGATTGAGTTAACAAGACAAAACCACCGTCTCTTTGCTCAAGACGGGCGTAAACAGTACGGCCGCCTGTGCCGGGTTTTGTACTTAGCACCCCTTGTTTTATAATGCCTCCGCCACTGCCAAAACTTATAATTTCTGATACATCAAGAAAAGAGCTGTGGCATTAGCGATACATTTATATCGCTAATGCCACAGCCTTATTTCCTTATACCTTTGAAAGAGACCGCATTTTGTCTAACTAAGTAGGCACAAGCGGTCTTTCGTATATCCACTTGCTGGAACTCACTTGAAAAAGCTACTGAACATCTGAATAACAGCCGGGCCTAGGAGAACTACGAATAAAGAGGGAAAGATAAACAGTACCAACGGCAACAGCATTTTAATCGGGGCCTTCATGGCTTGCTCTTCAGCCCGTTGGCGGCGTTTTTGCCGCATAGATGCCGTCTGTACTCTGAGAACATTACCAATACTGACACCTAATTGATCGGCCTGCACTAACGAAGTGGTAAACAGTGAAAGATCTGGCACTTCACAGCGAGTCCCCATCGCCACCAGTGCCTCACGTCTGCCTATCCCCATACGTATTTCTTGCAATACCCGGTTGAACTCGTCCACAAGCGCACCTTTCATTTTTTCCACCAGTTTAGCCAGCGCCCCATCAAAACCTAACCCTGCTTCCACACTAACTGTTAAGAGGTCTAGCACATCTGGCAAATCCTTTTGAATGCTCAGTTTGCGTTTAGCAATTTTTCGGTTTAAAAGTAGAAATGGCAGTAGTTGACTGACCAAAAAAGCCATGAGCATCAATCCAATCACCTTGTTACCAGCTGTGCCGATCAGTAGTCCCAGCATGCCGGCAATGACCGGCAGCGCCAACGCCATAAAGCCCATCATACCGAGAAACTCATCACTGGTCAATTTGGCAAAACCACCGGCCATAATCAGTTTTTGCTCAATAGTGGCACGTACGGCCTTAGGAGTAAGCTTGGTCAGAACTGTTGCCATATCACCGCTTAGCGGTGCTAATATCCGTTGCCTAAACGGTTTTGCCAGTTCGTCCTCAATATCAGTTCGCGCTGATACCATGCTGTCTAGTGCCCTAAGTCGCATTTCAACAGGGGCGTTAAAAGGTATGAAGGTGTGCAGCATCAAGTATATGAATACAAATGCCGTTATGAAGGTTAATGCGATGATGGCAATCAACATGAACGTTTCCTCCTTTATGACAGTCGTTACTTGGGCCAAAAGGTCTCATGCGGTAACTGGATGCCATTGGCTGCCAGTTTTTCTAAGAATTTAGGCCGAATTCCCGTTGGCTTGAAATGACCGGCAATTTTGCCATTTCCATCCCGGCCGGTTTGTTCAAATACAAAGATATCCTGGAGGGTAATAACATCACCTTCCATGCCTTGCACCTCAGTCAGATGGGTAACTCGACGACTGCCATCCTGCAGGCGCGACTGCTGGAGAACAAGGTCTACAGCTGACGCAATCTGTTCTCTAATGGCTCTGACCGGCAAATCCATACCAGCCATAAGCACCATGGTTTCCAGTCGGCTGAGCATATCGCGCGGCGAATTGGCATGACCGGTAGTTAACGAACCATCATGACCCGTATTCATCGCCTGCAGCATATCAAGCGCCTCCCCGCTCCGGACTTCACCAACAACAATCCTGTCCGGACGCATCCTGAGACTGTTGCGGACAAGATCACGCATGGCAATGGCCCCTTTGCCCTCGACATTGGCAGGCCGCGTTTCCAAGGTAACAACATGTTCCTGCCGCAATTGCAATTCGGCTGCGTCCTCAATGGTGACAATCCGTTCATCTTCTGGGATAAAGGACGAGAGGATGTTTAGGGTGGTTGTCTTGCCTGAGCCAGTACCACCTGATACCACGATGTTAAGCTTTCCCTCAACACACGCCTGCAAAAATTCAGCCATTTCCTGATTCAGCGTACCGAAACGAATAAGATCATCAACCAACAGCGGGTTTTTCGCAAACTTACGGATAGTAAGACACGGTCCCTTTAAGGCCAATGGCGGGATGATAGCGTTAACCCGTGAGCCATCTGGCAATCGAGCATCCACCATCGGTGAACTCTCATCAATGCGGCGGCCTATGGGCGCAACAATTTTTTCGATAATATGCATAACATGGGCTTCATCCCGAAACCGCACATCTGTCAAAACCAGTTTACCCTTACGTTCTACATATACCTGTGTAGCACTATTGACCATAACCTCTGAGATAGAATCATCCTTTAATAGTGGATCAATTGGACCATAGCCTAACACTTCATCAACAATTTCAGCAATAATCCGCGAACGTTCACTGCGTGGTACAGGCACATTCTCTTCATCCATAGCAGCATTGGCAATCCGGGCTACCACATCTCCCAACACTTTGATATCAGCATCTTTGTCGATAAGCGCCCGACTTTCTTCCTGGCTCATTTCTTCGATTATTTTTTTATGAATTTTTACTTTCAGGTTCTGATAAGGATCACTTCTGAGCAACGGAACCGCTTTGGGTTTTTCGGCTCCTTTAACAGCCTGCTCTGGTTGATTTTGGGCGGCTTCCAACCGTTTTAACAGCGACATAGTTTCCTCCTTGCTAAACTACTCGGTGATATTACTCGACTTCAGACAATGGTACCAGTGCTGAACCATAGACTCCGTAAGTGCCAGCAGACGCTGAGACCTCAACACTTGGGATTACCATTTGTATAAACCTGCCCTCGACATAATTCTTGTTTCCCGAGCCGCCGCAGCCCTCGAGAAAGAAAGCGGCAAAACCGGCAACCTTGACATCACTGCGTCCGTTAACTTCCATACTCTCGATGACCGGCACGATTACTATGCGCTTAGAATCTTCTTCTACGGTAGCAAACGTAGCCTGCGGGTCTTGGCTGATACGGTACTCAACCCCGTTTTGGGTTTTGCCTGACATGTTGCCCGGTTCAGTACTTATCCAATCACCAACACGAATCGTTTCCTTGTAGCCTTCCATTATATTTTTCTCGTAAACCTTAGCGCCACTACCCCCGAGCGCCAAAGCGCCGTAGTTACCGCTATACCCGGACCCGCCGCCTTCTTTAAGGCAATAGCTATCTCCATAGCGGAAATCATTCCACTCAACTCCCCATGGCACTATGTTGCCTGCACCGCGGACCGGCTTAATGCCTGCCGCCGCCTGCGCCTGTACATCAACTGAGTTGTAGCCGAATAATTTGGCAAAAAATAATTCTACCGAACGCACAGCATTAATTGTCATATATTTATTATCAACAACAACAATATTGAGTTTATCGTCCGGCTGGCCGTTTGCACGGGCATAGCTAGTAGCACTGGCCTGAGCCGCCCCTATGTCGCCCGGCAAATCCCGCACACCAGCTAGTACGGCAGCATCTGCCAGATTACTCAGTTCAGCCCGGTTTAGATATAGTATCCCGCCATCTATCACTAAGGCAGATAAACCAAGTAACATGATCAGGGAAAATACACTGATTAGGACAATACTGCCTCGTTCTTCTTTTAGCTTGGCTAGCGCTCTCCTTCTCAAGGCAATCATACCTACACCGCCTTAGTGCTTACTTTACTGTACATCCATACTGGCAACCGACTCGTAGGGAACAAGAGCGGCACTATACACGCCGTAGTCAGACGCAGTTCCCGAAGTATCTCCGGCTATTACTAGTCGCATGAATTTCCCGCTCACATTGTTAAGAGTACCCGAACCACTCACGCTCTCTAAAAAAAAACCAGCAAAACCAACAATTTTCACATCATGACGTCCAGAATCATTGGTTATGGTTTCAATAAGCGGCACAACAATTACCCGTGGCGATCCCTGCTCTACCGTGCTATATGTTGTCCCTGGGTCAGCATTGATGCGATAATTCACACCGTCACTAGTGCCGCCGGACATATTGCCTGTTTCTGTAGAGACTAACTGCCCAACTGACAGTTTGTCCTCATAACCATACTTAATATTATCGGTATAGTTGCGTGAACCCGTACCACCTAACGCCAAAGCGTCATAGTTGCCAGCATAGCCATCGCCAGCCCCCACTTTGAGGTCATAGGTTTGTCCATAAGCAAAATCCTGTTTGACCACCCCGAAAGGTACTACCCCGATTACACCACTGGCCGGTTTCAAAATAGCAGCTGCTTGTGCCCGCACATTAGCTGTAGTCATACCGAATATTCTGGCAAAAATAAATTCTACCTGCCGCGTAACAGTGATCGCTACTGTTTTATTCGATGGAACTACGACAGTTACCTGATCATCTATGTGACCATTTTGTGCAGCATAATCTTGGCTGCTTATCTCAGCTTGCACCCTATCATCCGGTAAATCCTGGAGCCCCGCCAAAGCTGCGGCATCAGCCATATTAACAAGCTCTACCCGATTTACATAGAGCAGACCACCATCAATCACGATTGCCGCAAAACTGAGCAAACCCGTTAACGCCGCAACTAGCAGTACGGTCGCCGAACCACGCTGATTGCTGATTAGTTTTATCATGGCTGTTCCACCCGCATGACTGATCGTCCAGTGATCACCGGTGGATCGGGGGCAAAAGCACTCTCGATAATATCTTTAATCATTGGTGTGGTTACTTCAATTGGTTTACTAACTATTACCGTTACCGGCTTACCCTGTTCTCGCAGGCCAGCCGGGTAGGTAATACTGACAGTCAAGCCATTATTACTGATACTAGCAACAGAATCAGCAACTGCTATTCGTGCCGCAGCATCATCACCAACAGCTGCAGCCCGGGCTCCTTCACGAGCTGCGGCTGTCAACACTAGATACTGGTTAATTACCTGACCAAATTCTAGTATGGCAAACAGGAGCAATACAATGATTGGCAACACTAACGCTGTTTCAACAATTGCCTGACCGCGATTGTCCTTGAAATAACGCTTAATATTCACACGGGTTCACCCCCTTAAAAACAATCCCCCTGCGCTTTATAGCCAGGAGGATTATAAACGCTGCGGTATGAGGTTTCCGATCTATAAGTGCAACAAACTAGTTTGCAGTAACAAAATACCTTTCAGCAGGGCTATTCTGTTACCCCAGGGCAGCAACAACCTCCGCAAGTTTGGTTTGAATGGCAGTACCTACACCACTAAAGGCTCCCATTGCAAATATGGCTACAAGGGCCAGAATCAGTCCATACTCTACCATACCTTGTCCTTTTTCATTGAGATAACGAGCTGCGAAAGCTTGCCAGTAAATTTTTAACATTTCCCATACCCCCTACTTTTTTCGATTTATTTTAGTAAGTAATCTCGTCTGGTTCTGATTTCATTATACCAGCAAGAAGGTATGGTAACATCGTCCGTAAGTCTCAACTTTATTAGGTATCAAGGCTTATTCTGATTAGGCTTCTGCTAGGTGCTGGGTCCCGGGATCACGTAAGGTAAAAAGTCCTAGCACAGGCCGCTCCTCCTATTACTTAAGCGGCACTGTAACAAAAATCCGCGTGCCTTTACCGATCTCTGATTTTATGGTAAGTTCGCCTGCTAATAGATTAATACGTTCATTCATGCCCATCAGGCCAAAGCTCTCGTTACCAGCAGCACTGGCGGTGTCAAAGCCCTGCCCGTCATCCTCAATTACTGCGGAAACCACACCTGGGCGAAAATCAATACGTACCCAGACCGAGGACGCTTTAGCATGTTTTTCGACATTGTTGAGGGCCTCCTGGATAATACGGAACAACCCAATCTCAATATGTGAATCCAGCCGTTTTTCCTCGCCCAGGATCTTAACTTCGGAAAAAATATCGCAACGATCCTTTATTGTTTCCAGTACCCGCCTGATGGTGGGCACTAATCCCAAATCGTCTAGGGTCATAGGTCTAAGGTCAAAAATAATGGTCCGGGTTTCCCGTAAAGCCACACGTACCTGCTCTCTTAGATCCTTAAGTTCATTTTTAGCCCGGGCAATATCCACATCGACCAAACGCTCGCATACTTCAGCCCGGAAAACAATATTAGCCATAGCCTGGGCTGGGCCGTCATGAATTTCCCTGGCAACCCGACGGCGTTCTTCTTCCTGCGCTCTGATGATTTTGGCCCCAAAAATCTGACTAGCCTGAAGGGTTTCAATCTGAGTAACAACAGATCCCATCTGAGTGCCCAAATAGCCCAGCACAGCTCCCACTTGCGAAACTAGACTTTCCGCCTTTTCTACCGTATTCTTCAACGATTTAAGTCTCAGTTCCAGTTCATCGCGCTGACGGCGTAAGTTTTGTTCCTGCAGCCTGGCCATAGCCATTTCAAGCTGAACATTACTGGTATCCTCATAGGAGGCTTTAATATCCGCCTCAGAATATTTCCGAAAATTGCGACTAACCTCCATCAGCCTAAGGCGAGACCGTCGCTCTTTTTTTTCGAGCTCGTCTACTTTAAAAATAATATCTGCTGTTTCTTCTTTTATGCGTTCAACATCTCGCTTGACCTTTTCCATTTCAGTCTTAGCCGCTTCATATATGTCAAATATCTGCGTTTTACTTTTTTCTACAGTAGCAATCGTTGTTTTTACAATTTTATCTAGGGATTTCACGTCAAGATTTTTCATTCATTCACCGCTCTTGCTTTTTCAAGTGTTATAAAGCAGATTCGCCATTCTAGCTATAACTCCTGCTAAAATATACACCAACAGAGGGTGGAAATATCTCCCCCCTCTGCTGCTTTGCTATATGTCAATAGTAACGATTTTTTGAATAGTCACGATTCCCAGCACCTGGCCTAAAACAGCAGCTCCTAGCATAATCTGGCCAGCAGGGTGAGTAAACAGTAAGTCAACATAACCAGGATTAATCAGCTTGAGGGCCAATAACAAGACTACTGGCAGCAGGCTAATAATAACCCCTGACATCCGGCCCTGCGCGGTCAGCGTCTTAATCTCCCCTTTAATGCGTATCCGTTCACGGATAGTACCGGCAATACTATCAAGTACCTCTGCCAAATTTCCACCTACCTGCCGCTGAATTAACACAGCGGTAATAACCAGATCAAGATCATCACTATCCACTCGCATAGCCATGTTAGTCATTGCGGCTTCTGTAGGCACGCCAAAATTCATCTCTTTCAGCGTCCGGGCAAACTCAACCGAAATAGGCGGCATCATCTCGCGGGCTACCATTTCAATGGCCTGCATAAAACTATAACCTGTCCGCAGGGCATTGGCAACCAGGACAAGCGTATCACCCAGCTGATCATTAAAGGCTTTTGCCCGTCGTTTCGTTTTAACTTTTAAAAAGAGGAACGGCAGGCCATAGCCGCAAATACCACCAAACACCGCTCCCAGCAAACCGCCTTTTACCATAAATAGCAAGCTATTAACTAGGGCAGCTCCCAGACAGATAACCAAAAACTCCTGGCTCTTCAATGGCAACCCGGCCTGAATAAGTCGATGTTCCATTCGCCTTGTCCACGAACCGTCAGCTAACGCGAGCTGTTCCCCTAGCCTCCTGATAATTGGCCGCCACCCAGTAAGCGGGCGCGTGGTGCCTAATTGATTTGCCGGCAGTTTTATTTTATGTACAACGTCGGTGGCAAGATATTGCTTTATTCGCTGACTAACAGCCACCTTCCTGCGACTCTGCCAACGAAATATTATTACACAAACAACCAGTAGGTTAAGAAACAGCACAAACCCAACTATAAGCAGCATGCTCTCTGTCTCCTCTCTAGATGAATAGGCGTTTAAAACGCCCAACAACCCCATCTACCGGCTGCTTTTCCTCTTGTTCTTGCCAGTCCTCATTGTCAGCAACCAGGCGGGCTAATTGATAGAGGCTGTGCGCCACCGGGGATCCGGGATGACTAATAACAAAAGGCTCCCCTCTATTCACTGAGGCAACCACCACTTTACCATCACTGGGAATTGAGGCAGAAAACTTATACTGCAGACTTGCCTCTACCTCGCGAATATCGATATCAGCGTTAGTATCGGCCCTATTTAATACTACCTTAACTTTATCTTGTCCATAATTCAGCGACTCCATGATTTCCAAACACAACTTGATATTTTTAATTGTGGGCAAATCCAGCGCAGCCACTACCAATATAATATCGGAAGCATCAAGCACAGCGAGCATACTATCAGAAAAGGTGGGTGCCGTATCAATTATCGTATATTTGAAAGCTGCGCGCATAGTCTTAAGAATAGCTACCATGTGACTACCGGTCACCGTCTCTGCCTGTTCCGGGCGTATCGGCGCTGGCAGCAATTTGATATGATCACCAAACTGCGTCAAATATCCTTCTAAAACATGGCCGTCCAGGTGATCGATATCACGCACCAAATCAGCAATCGTGGCACAAGGTATCAGATTTAAAAATAATGCAACATCACCAAACTGCAAATCCGCATCAACAATACCCACATTTGCGCCCGTTTTTTCTGCCAGAGCTACCGCCAGATTTGTCGAAATAGTTGTCTTGCCAATACCACCTTTGGTGCTAAATACTGTAATAATTTTACCCTTTTTCGCTGGTTTCGGCTCAAACTTAAGTACATTGCGGCGTTTTTTTTCGTTGATAACTCCCTGCTTAATAGCCTGGATCAGTTCATCACCACTAAAGGGCTTAACCAAATAGTCTTTAGCCCCAGCAACCATAGCCCGCCGCAAGTATTCCTGTTCTCCCTGTACACTCATGATGAGGATGCAGGCGTTAGGCACTTCAACGGCAATTTTTTCGGCAGCTGCAATGCCATCCATTCCAGGCATATTAATATCCATCAGGACAACATCAGGCTGTAATGTTTTTACCATTGCTATAGCCTCAGCACCAGATTCGGCCTGCCCAACAACCACCATCTCAGTCTCAAACTCTAGCAATTTACAAACACTTTCCCGGGTAGCTGCAATATCATCAGCAATAAAAACCGTTATCTTTTCACTCATCAAGGTTACCCCCTAAATGGGTTTTCTTTAGCAAACTCTTTCATTTCCGTGGTTTGTTCCGGAATGTATTCGTCAGGATTGACAATAGTCGGTGTAATAAAAATGATTACTTCCGTTTCTCCCCGACTAAATGAGGTACTTTTAAATAAGTTACCAAGGATGGGGATGTCACCCAAAAGTGGCAGTTTATATACATCTTTGGTAACCTCACTGGAAATCAGACCGCCAATAGCCATAGTTTGTCCGGAGGACATGGCAATGGCAGTTTCAGCCTTACGCAGTTTTATTGGTGGAATCTTCATGCCTAAACCAAGTTCAATCTTATGTTCATCTGTCCAGTCAAGCGTACTGACTTCTGCCTTTATCTTACTTTGTATAAGTTTATTAGCATTTATTTCAGGCTCAATGTCCAGTTTAATACCATAATCCTTCCACTCTATTGAAATTCGTCCATCATTGAGGCCAATAGGTATCGGGATTTGACCGCCAACCATAATATTGGCCTTATCACCACTCAAGGTGATCATATTAGGCTGAGATAGTATTTTAGCCAAACCATTTTTGACGAGGGCGTCAATCTGAGCATTGATAGGGCTGTATGTACCTAAGTTACCAAAAACCTTGGGAGCGAGCGAATTTACGGAAGACTGTCCAAAAGAAAAACTACCAGATGTTGCCAGATTATTGTCTGACCATTTTATGCCGATGCTTTTAGCCATTTCCCGGTTAATCTCCACCACCCTGGCCTCAATCCGAACCTGAATCGGATTGGTTGTCTCCAAGAGGTTGACTACTTTTTCTGCATACGCTGATGCCACTTTTTCCGCCCGGTTTTTCTGGTACTGATCATTAACTGTACCCTCAAGAATAACCGTCTTATTCACTTTGCTCACAGTAATATCAGACAGGCCCAAAATATTCTTAATGTCATTGGCAATCGTAATATCTGCTGCCCCGACTTCGACTAGATAGCTATAACGTCCTCCCCTGGCCCAGACATGAAGGGTTGTTAAGCCGGGAGCTTTGCCAACAAGTAATATCTCCAACCCTGACACAACCACTACATCAGCAATTTCAGGGTTAGCAACAGCTACCTTTTCAACAGCATCAAAACTCAAGACCCGGGACTGATTAACCGCCACCGTCATGTTCTCCGCGGCGACTGCCATCACGCGATTAGTCAAGATACTAGCAATTACTATAAGAATAGCGACAAATAACTTCCACTTGTTCATCTAAAACTCCTGCCTTTCTGCTAGCTCTACATTATGGACTCCCTGACGGCTAATTAATAGCTGACAACCTCAGTTTTCGTGCCCCGAATCATTTGAATACCGCCGGATTGCTTAACCGCTGCTGGTGACGGCGCTTGTGCTGCCTGTTCTTGATGGGAAACAGGCGCTTTATTCTGTATACCAACAATATCGTGCGGCGTAATCGGACCGGCAATACTGACACCAGCATTTTGCATGAACGGCCTAAGCACCAAGCGTACTTTGCCCTTATCCTCCGACAGAGTTAGTTTAGCCACTTCGTCAGGCGTTACCGCCAGCGTAACAGAAGCTGTTTTGATGGCCTCTTTTTTCTCCTTGGAACTAGTATTGTTTGTCTCAATGGCTCCACCCTCAGTTTCTCGATTAGCAGCCAATACCAACACATTCTGCAGTACCAGGTGGCTGACATTGTCGCCAGCCGTACTTTTCTCAAAGGTGACAACCACATCCACATAATCGCCGGCTTTAACAAAGCCAGCCACACCAGTTACTTCATTAACGCCCATTGTTATGGCTCGTTTATTTTCGGGAATCAATCCGGTAAACCCAGCTACCTGACCTTCACCTAGTAATCGCCGCATAGTGATCTGTTCACCAGCTATAATTGATTCTTTGGACAACATACCGATGACCTCTGTCGCCTCTTGTACACCACCTGGCTGCAGATAGGGCGCAGGAACCTTGGTCACCTGTACCATCTCCTGAGTAATCCTGGTCTTGGCACCAATATCCACCTTAGCTACCACCACAGCTACGGTATTGGCAGGGAGATTCCCACTTGTTTTCTTCAGAAAGCTATACACAAGCCCGGTGGTTAGCAAACTTAAAACTACGGCAATCATCAAAAGCCCTTTATTAGAAAACCTAAGCATATTGTTCCTCCTGCCATGTCGACCGTTTAAAAAATTTAAGTACTATATACAACGTGTTAAAGACTTTTGCAGGTAGGTGGTGTGTTGGCAATACATCACCTACCTGCGCCTGCAAACTTCTTTACTGCGGAATACATAGGTTCACTCTATACTTAAATTTTAAACCTAAACCAGCGTAAAAACTAGCGAGGAGATTCTCCTATCTTTTTTTAGGACTTAGGTCAAAAAGCAGCTGCCCGCTAGGACCTTTCTCCCATTACAGCCACTGCTTTTTACGAAAATAGCGTACCATCAGCAGACCTATAAACAGCATAATTGATAAAACCACGGGATATCCATACTCCCACTCCAGTTCCGGCATATGCGCAAAGTTCATACCATAGACTCCAGCAATAAAGGTAAGCGGAATAAAAATCGTTGAGATAATTGTCAGCATTTTCATGACCTCACTCATACGGTTGCTGACACTGGATAGGTAAATATCAAGCATACCTGACAGCATATCCCGATAAATCTCAACCGTTTCAATGACCTGGATCACATGGTCGTATATATCCCGCAGATAAACAACCGTCGAATCCTTGATATGAGATATTTCTCCCCGCTCTAGCACACTAACTAACTCTCTAACAGGCCATATCGATTTTCGGAAAAACAACATGTCATGTTTAAGCTCATGTAGGTCCTGCAAAAGCTCAGGGCGCGGTTGGCTAGCAATCTGGTTTTCCAGCAGCTCAATTCTCTCCCCCAAATGTTCCAACACCAAGAAATAATGGTCCACAATACTGTCAAGTAAGGCGTAAAACAAATAATCGGCCCCTAACCGACAAATCTTACCCCGACCGCCTTTGACACGCTCATAAACACTATCTAACACATCTTTGTCACCTGGCAGGCTTTCCACAAACGAAATTACATAGTTTGTCCCCAAAATAAGGCTGATCTGCTCGGCCTCATAGTCTGTGGCTTCCGTCGTTACTGTTAATGACTTTACGATTACACACAAATAGTCGGTATAGTCTACCAGTTTAGGCCGCTGATTGGTATGCAGTATATCTTCCAATGCAAGCGGATGTATAGCAAACTGTTGGCCAATTCCCTCGACGGCCTGTGCATTAAGTCCCTGCACCCGTATCCAGGTAACTCCCTGCCTAGCTGCAATTTTCCCCAAATCATCCACTGGGACATCGTTTGTCTCGGTAAATACCTCTCCATCATAACTCACCACGCTAATATACGCCTTGTCGGCACGCATATCCCCTGCATGCACCAAAGTACCTGGTGGCAAACCAACTTTGGATGATAAATTTCTCGTAAATTTCGGCATAACGCCACCTCGCAAAAAAAATATGTAAAGAAAGACATTCTCTTTCCTTACATATTTTTCCTGTGCAAATTATCCGCATCGTATGGATATCTATAACTTTTTTTGTAAACAAATCAGTTCTGTTTCCTGCCATCCTAACTGTTGGTAAAAATCCAGCGCCAGCTCATTACGTCGATCGGCCAGCAAATCCAATCGTTTGGCCTTGTGCTTGACCGCCCACTCTTCCATTGCCGTTAGCAGTTGTGTGCCAATTCCCTGCCCCCGGCAGCCTTCACGGACTGCCACATCTTCAATTATTGCTTTTATGCCGCCTTCAGCCGTAGACACAAGCAGTTGCGCCGTACACATACCAATGACTTGACGGGAACGCTCTGCCACCAGGATACAGGCGGTATTTTTCATCTGCAGTAAACTAGCTAACCCTAAACGCTGCCTCTCGCCGTCAAACACAAAGTCAGTCTCAATAGCAAATAGTAGTCTGAGTAATTCAATCATGGCGTCCATGTCGGTAGATACCGCTTTTCTAATTACTACCTCTGAAGTCATTATCCTATTCCTCTTCCTTTAATTTAAAAACATCTCTACCGCAAAGTTCTTGTCCCAATTCATGTAAATCTCTTGTAAGGCTGGCAACCCTTGGGTTGAAATAATAACTAACTCTGATACAGTTCGGGTTATGTCTGTTGGTTTAACATCTATTTGACTACCTACCATATCAACCTGCATCCAACCATCTTTTAGCTGGAAAAAGCCTTTTATTCGCAGCGTCCAGGGCACTAAAGCCTGTAAAAAACCCATAAATTTTTCTCTGTCAAAGCTGCCTGCAACACTGAGAATATGCGCAACAGGTCTGTTCGCGGGAGTATTACAGCACGTCTCACTGGCAATGCCTGATACATTCTTTAATGTTCGCTGTAAAAAATCCAAACCACCCTCACAATGTTTGGTTTTCAAGAGATCGGCCTCAGAGTTAATACTACGTATTTTTTGTTCTACCTCTGACAAAGCTTGGTTATCTATCAAGTCCACTTTGTTGAGCATAATAAAACTACTTGCGGCAATTTGTCTTTCAATCGGCAACAAGACATCAACCTGATCTAAAAAATTTAGAGCATCCACCACGCAGATGGCTCCCTGATAATCATACTTTTGCCCCTTTACTTTACCAATAATGGAATTGAGTATGTGCTCAATACTTGACGGATCAGCCATACCTGAGGCCTCCACAAATAAATACTCAATTGGCAATTCCGAATAGGTAATTAACGCGTCAATAAAGGCCCCTTTCAAACAACTGCAAAACACGGAACCGTTATTAAGTTCCACAATATCAACCCCGTTTTGTTGGAGCAAAACACCATCAACACTGATTTTGCCAAATTCGTTCATCAAAATGCCAATTTTATTGTTGGCAAGACTGGCAATAATTTGTTTTAAAAAAGTGGTCTTGCCTGCCCCCAAAAAGCCAGTGAGCAAATAAAGTTTTATGGGTTTCCTGCTCATAACTGCACCTCCTAATTATATTGTGGTTTTAACACAATGGCCTAGAGCAAGCTCTAGGCCATTGTAGAAACTATCCAATAACTAGCCAATCCGTTTTTCAATAGCTTCAATCAATTCATTATCTGATGGAATAATATTATCAAACACTACTTCATTATTAATCAGCATAGCAGGTAAATTCTTAACTCCCAAGGTAGCCATGCGTTTGATACCGGCCCGGGTTTTCACAAGCGATTCGCGCCAAGTCAGTCGGCCTTCATAACGAGGCAGTACCTTTTTCACCGATTCGCACATGTACTGACACGGCGGACAGCCTTCCGAATCCAGGGTTACAATCTCGATAAACACCTGGCCTGGCTTGATTTCAACATCTTCAAATACGGCTTCATCTTCTTCATGGAACTGTTGCTCTGATTCCAGCAATTCCAATGAAGAGGGCTTGCCATTTACAAAGTTGGAGATAGCCACCAGGTTGTTTATCGGCGTATCAAACGGGATGTCACAACCAGGGGAGAGAATATAGCCCACGCCCTGGCCAAGCTCTATTTCCTTGCGCGCTTCGTCTACGTTTTCCAGTGGCGAGCCAAACATCATTACTGTCGTTAAGGGTAGATTACCGCCATACGATACTTTATACTTAGTGGCAATCTCTTTCGCGTAGGTCATACTGACGTTTTCGTCAAAAGCAATGCCATCTGTCTCGGTTTGGCACATAAGTTCAATATTCTTGGTAGCATTACCACAGCAGAAGCTTGTTACCTTAAGTCCCAGCGATTTTACATAGCGGTTTAATTCGATAGTAGACGGCTTAACGAAACGTTCGAATTGCTTGGGCGCAATTTGTGAAGTCATGGGATCAACAACGGCAATGATATCAACGCCAGTTGCAGCATACATTCGAGACAGGTCTTTACATACAGTAGTACAAAACCGCATTACTTCATCGACCTTTTCATGCCGCTTGATCATATCAGAAAAAAGGTCGGTTCCCTTTAAATGCAGTGCCAGCGTAAATGGTCCACAAATAAGTGCATAGAGTGCAACCTTATCACCAAGTTCAGCTACCAAGCGGCGCGAGGCCTCTAGCGCGATCGGATAACGACCGTCTTGCTCGGTAGGCAATGTAAGTTCAGACAATTCCTTATGTTCCAGCACATGGACATCTACGGCTGGCGGATTATCTTTTGACCATTTCAGTTTACACCCTAAGGCTTCAGCCTCCATTTGCACATCAAATACAATCGGCAACCCATCTGGCTGGTACAATTCATAGGCCTTCATGATACCTTTCACAATATTATCGGCATCTTTTAAGTAAGTCTCGGCATCAACGCCAATCAAATTAGCGGTCTGGACACCCGCATAGGGAACCCACGGTGTTCTATCCACAGGCTCAAAACTCAGGGTTTTTAATACTCGCTCTTTGCCATTCATTATCTCATCCTCCAAAAATTAATATTGATCCTATAACATCATGACCTATGTTTATAGATTAGAGCCCCATTTTTGCGTCATCATAGTGCTTGTGTACTTTTCAATCTTCCAAGTCGGTATCTTGCATTTTTTACAGGCACAGGCACACCATTTATTGCGCAGCCACCTGGCCGCCCTGCTGGTACGCGAATTCCAAACAATAAATTTTTCGTCACAATGGGTAATGATTTCCGCAATCTCCCCAGTAATCTTAATGGATTTAATGCCATGGAGCATACCTGTTCGTGATGGCCATAGCTTAATCTTCTCAATAAGCTTGAAAAATTCGACATTCTTCCGATAGTATTTTTTCTTTTTATTAGCCGTTTCCGGTGAATCATTTTTAACAAGCATAGCCCCACTCTTGGCCATGGCTACTCCCTCCTTTTGGCATTACTCTGTTAACGCCGTAAACAGCATAGTCGCTACTCCGATTTCTAAAACATCGTGAACTAAATGTTCAGCCAGCAGTTCGCGACACGTTGGGTTTAACCCCAGCGGTATCCCCGGCGCGGCAACACGGGTAGCACCGGTAATGTATTGTGGAATAATCGTATCTTCAGCCGGTGTAGCCTCAAGCACTAAGTTACACTCAGCTAACGCCGCGTCCAGTTTGGAGGCTACATGAATACCTGGTATAAGCTGCTTTAGCTGGCTTATCTTTTCAGAATCCGGATCATGGACTATTACCTGAGCCCCCTGCTTTGCCAGATAGAGCGCCGCCCCACTACCCACCGGTCCTGCACCGATAACAAGTACCTTGTTACCTTGCACACTACCAGCCATCAATGCCAGTGCCGCCGCGTAGCCCCGCCCGGTGGCCTCACCATTGTCACTAACCTTGCCACTGGCTATATTGAGCGCAACAAATTTATCATCATCTGCCAAAAAAATAACGTTAGCCCCACTGGTTACGGCTTCGGCTAAACCGCCAATATTCGGCAGCTTGGTGACAAAAGCAGAAAACCCCAGAAATTCAATAATATCTTGGACTGTTTCAGAAAATCCATTGATTATGCCTTGTCCATACGCAATCGGAACAATTCCTATCGAAATATCCTGTCGTGCCTCAGCAAAATCCTCAGGAATTTTGCCCAAGGAATGGGCGGCAATGCCTGCCAGACTCTGCCCTGTACGGTGGAATAACTGCAAATCATAATTCTCTAAACGCTCACCAACATAACAAATATCTTCTTCCTGCAGCCTTGTCAAAACCTCACCTCCTGTCTCCTGTGGTTACTCCTTATACAGCCTTGTTGATACACAGCGCCTGCCTACCAGGCACTGGCGGTTCGGCGTCATGATACCGATCTACCCGACTATGGTTCATAATGGTAGTAATGACCTGACAACGCTGCGCCCAGGCCTGCTGCTGATCCTCAGCCGTAATAATCAAGGTAGCCACCCATTCCTGTTTATCAGGACTATAGTTAGATAATGCCTCTGTAGCGCCAAAAAAGTCCTGGTATAACGTTAGCTGACCAGCGGAAGCCATAATATGTTCACCACAGACTTCCAGCCGTTCCGGGGTTACCTTGATATGTTCGTAGATCACACCCTGCGCCGCACTTCCCAAATTCGTTTGGTTACTCGGATTTAAACCACTCCACAACGCTTCCAATACATTTATCCCTGTCGAATTGTACACTGCTGTCAACGTCTGGCTAGGCAGTCTGGCGTCAATCTCCAGTACTTTAAACAGACCGTCATGGTAGATGGCTTCCACATCCATAATTCCGTTTAGTTGCAGCTGCCTGGCAAGTGTCAATGCTATCTCACAAAATTCCTGCTCCTTAGCGGCAGACAGTACCGTTGGTGCCAGAACTCGTTTGCAATCATACACTTCGTCCATGTCTAACTCGGTGACTTGAAATGTGCGATACTCTCCGTTACAGCCGACAACCTCAATGGAGTAAGACGGCCCCTCTAAAAACTCCTGCACCACCCAGCCTGCAAAACCGCCTAACTGTTGCCGCAGTGCTTCCAGTTCCTGACGGTTCCTAATCAAATACACATCCTCACTGCCGCTGGCACCTGATGGTTTTACCGTAACTGGAAACTCACATAAAGGCCAGGGCCTGGGTGCAGGCACGTTCAATTTGGCAAATAATTTGTCTGATGCAAGCTTGGAAGCAGAAAGCGCATAAGCCTGCTGATCATAAACCACCTTTACGCCCACCTGTCTAGCACACTGGTAAATGTTATCAAGTACAACCTTGTCTTCCAGAGCTGGTACAACAAATTGCACTGTTTGCAATAAATTCATTAACTTACTATTATCCATAAGATCAAAGCAATAAAAATCATCACCTAGTTTAGTTGCCGGCGCTGCCGGATTTTTATCGACAAGCGCTACCTCCCAGCCAGCCTTGTGGGCAAGATAGCAGGCCTCGACTCCCTGCAGTTTTCCTCCTAATACCGCTACTCGCACACAATTTCCTCCTTAAAGCCATATCCCAGCCGCCGGTTAAGCCACTGCACATATTCTTGCTGCGTGGCTGGTTCTAAACCACATTCCCGCAAAATAGGCGTTACTCCCATGACAGTCCGGTAGCCTTCCGAAATATCCAGTGTACTCTGCGATACCCCAGCCAAACCAGCATCTGGCGGAATAATTGAAGTAATTACATTGGCGCCAGCCTCCAGACGCTGCTTCAATCCTTGAATACCTTCTACATCGAGTGATGCCGGTATTAACCGATCAGGAAATAGCAAACGCATAACTGCAATAACATTGAGTTCATATATCGAATTTACGGCAGTTGTATTATACAAAGGCGTTCCCGGCTGCGGTACAAAAGTCATAGTCCGAACCTGATCAGCACCAAGCTTATTCATTTCTCGCAAAGAATGAACTGCATCCTGGGCGTTGTCGCCCACACCAACAAGCAGTCCCTCTTCAACCAACATACCCAGTGTTTTGGCAAAGACCTTGATGGCCCACCGTTCCTCGTATTCTTGATTGAGGCGCAATCTACCGTACAGCTCATGGTTATGGGTCTCTTGATAGCAGGCATACCACTCAGCTCCAGCCTGCTGCAGCTGCCGCAATACTTCGCGGGGAACGACACCAGGTGAAATCATAATCGGCAGCTTGGTCGCTTGTTTGACCATCTTTACTACTTCAATCAACTGTTGGTAGCCAACCTGACTGTTTGACAAATACTGCGGGTCTTCACCCATTGTCAAATCAATCAAATGCACGCCCGATTCCCCCAGCGCATCGGCAATATCCACAATCTCGCGGGATGTTTTGCGGTAACGCTGACAATGACTGTTCGATTTACGATAATAACAAAAAGTACAGTCATTACGACAATAAGTGGAAAAATAAACAAAGCCGTAAAGAAATACTTTATTATCAAAAATACTCTGACGACGTTGTCTGGCGGCCCGATACAGCTGTTCCCGGTCTGCAGGCTGGGTAAGCTGCAATAAATACACCATGTCTTGCGTTGTAATTGCGCCGTGCTGAACAGCTTTATCAAGAATAGTATCTAGTTGTTTCATAGCAATGCATCCTCCCTAGCCGGCAACACTAAAGCGCCGCCCTCAAATATTTAGCCGCACCCCATCCAGGTAAGACAAGCTTTTCCCCATACTACGCACATTTTGGCCGCCTTCTTTAACCATCGCTAAACGCTCTAAGCCAAAACCAAGTCCTACCCAGGTACTGGCGATACCCCATTTACCGTCAAGGAAATGCGGCCCCATAGCACCTGAGGCCAATTCAATATCGTTATGCATAACATCCAACGTATCACCATATACCACCGAAGTTGTTGGCTCTAGCTGGTAATTAGCAATACCAGCTGCCTGCATCACAATATTAGCCAGTTCGGCCAGACGTTGATGCCGGGTTTCCTCCGGCAGGCCCCATTCAACTAAATTGAGCATTGTAAATTCATTCAAATGATTATTTCCCTGAGATTCCTTACGAAAACAAGAACCTATCTCAAAAATGCGCACAGGCTTTTCCCATAAGCGCATTAAGTCTTTAGAAATGTAGTACAGATTAGGGGCAAGCATTGGGCGCAGACATTTTTTATCGTCAAGCCAAAACACCTGAGAAAATAGTTCATGTTCCTCGTCAATAGTCATTTTAGCAAGCAGACTCTTGGCAAGAATAATAGGCGTCGTCACCTGCACAAACCCGTTATCGGTTAGCGCTGTAACTAGCTTGGTCTCCAACAGACTAAGCGTTGACCGCTTTTTTTCGGTGCGCAGTTGCTCCAAGCGGAGTTTAGCAACACTTATTAAGATAGACTCTAGTTTCTTAAAGCTTTCGTTCCTATCTTTTACGGTAACAAAAGACATTTGCCGTTGTACCTCAGTGGCATTCAATTCCGTTAAGCGTTTTCTTTGAATATCTGTCCAAGTTACCATTACCTCTGCACCTCCACTTACAGCCAACCTACTTTAATTCAATCTGCCACACTACCGGATTTTTCTGAACAACAGGCGTACTTTTCATACAATTATGCCCTACCAACTTAACATCCTTATGCTCGGCTACTATATGGCATAAGCTGTTACCATAGGTGCAGGCCTCAGGCACCGATACCGGCCTGGATAAGCAAAAGCCAGCGCGTTCCAGACTAAGAGAGCTTATGCCACACAAGTGAATCAGCGCCCCGTCCAGCTTGCTATCTAATCGTTTGAGAATATTGTAGGAACTTTTACCGCTGAATTCCTGATATAGCTTGGGTCCTACCAATTCTAGTGCCCCGGTGGGATCTGCGTAAGATATAATTATTGCACCTTGGGCTACGCAGGCTTCTATATATTTCACAATACTATTTTCCAGAACGCACAAGGTTCGTTCCAACAACTTGCGCTGTCGATAAATACCTTTAAACAACTCAGCCGAATCAATAAGCAGTCCTAGTATGGTGAATGGCCCTTCCACATTAACGGCAATTGCATTGCCTCTATCTCGCAAAATAGCAATGCAGCTTAGCATCTCGTTGATTCTGCCGCAAGTCAAGTCAATCTCATCCAGTTCAGCTATTTGCTCCATTGAGGAAAAGCGGTACCCCCTTATGGTTGGCCCAGTATCATCTTCTGGTATCACTACCTTGGCACCAAAGGCCTCTGCCTCTACTGTCACACAAAAAGGAATCCTGCAAATTGAGTCACACTCTACTATACGCTTGCCCTCTGCAACCAGTGCCATCGCCTGCCGCTCGGTATGTGCCTGATAATAGCTAATACCAGCCGAACGCAGTATTGTGTTCGGCAACACCTCGGCAGTATCCCATTTACATTGAAATTGAATCGGCTTTCCCATGGATCACTGCCTCCTCTAAGTCTTTCGTCAGTTATTTATGGCTACGAACGCGGAATCTTGTCGAGTATTTCGGCAATATGCAAAAACTGGTCTTTGCCATGCGGGATATACATCGCCTGAAGAAATTCCTCCTGGAAACCGGGTTCTGCTGCTGTCTCCACAAACTGTACAGATTTGGCTATTTCCTGGGCCTCAGCCCGTTTATCTTGATCACACAAGGCTAATTTTGCACCTTCACCGGCAGCATTCCCCACTGCTACTATATTGGCGGGATCACAATCGGGAATCATGCCGATAACTAACGCATTCACTTTGTCAATATAGCTGCCAAAGGCGCCTGCTAAGGTTATACGTTCAACCTGGGCTACACCCTTTTTCTGCATGAGAATCTTTGCTCCCGCATAGAGGGCCGCCTTAGCAAGTTGAACCGCGCGTATATCCTTTTGGGTAATGGTAATATCCTGATCAATGGCCGTTTCTGCCGCCCACACCAGTACATATTCGAATTTTCCTGTATCCCCTTTGCGCAAGCGGGAACACTGAATATTTTTATTGAAACTGCCATCGTTTCTGATAATTCCTGCTTTAAATAATTCGGCCACAGCGTCAATTATTCCTGAACCACATATTCCCCTGGCACGAGGCAGGCAAGGTTTGCTATCTGTGGCTGACTCAATTACTTCAATCTCCGGTTCCTTGGTTTCAGGGTCGATGCTGATTTTAGCAATAGCTCCCGGTGCCGCCCGCATACCAAATTTGATTTGAGCACCCTCGAGCGCCGGGCCGGTGGCACAGGAGGCAGATAACACACCCGCTTTATTACCAAAGTTAATCTCGCCATTTGTCCCAATGTCTACAATTAGGCTCATCTTACTTTGACGATGTGGCTGCTCAGCGATAAGTACCGCCACATTGTCAGCACCAACAAAACCTGCTTCCAGCGGCAAACAATGAACATAACCGCTTGCAGCAATTTTTATCCCTAATTCGCGGGCCTTAACATTCATGGCCTTCTTAATAACAGCAGTAAAAGGGGCACTGCCAATATATTGGGGATTGATACGTAATGCAATATGATGCATAACTGTATTAAAAACAAGTACAATTTCCAATACATCTTCAGGGTTAATCCTTGCCTTTTCACTTAAATTCCTGACAAGGGTGTTAATATCAGCGATAATTAATTGCTGTAGTTTAGCAAGACCATCCTCATTAGTTACGCAATAGGAAATTCGCGACAGTACATCATCACCATAGCCAACCTGGCTGTTCATGCTTGATGCCTGGGCTATTGTCATCCCGGTGGTAAGTTCACACAGATACGCGGCTATGGTTGTTGTGCCAACATCAACGGCAATGCCATAAGACTTAGCAACCCTTCCTGACTCCACAGCAACAATCTCGCTGTCCTGCCATAACGCAACCGTGACCTTCCAGTCACTTTGCCGTAAGATATCAGGTAATCCGCAGAGCAACGTGTAATCAATCGTTATTTGTTTGTTAAGCTGAATAAACCGGCTTTCCAGCGCCGCTTTCAACCGGTCAAAATCATCCCGGCAATCAGCTAAAGTAGGCTTATTCAGTTCCACATAATACTTTTTCACTGCTGCATTAACCGAAAAGTACCTTGCTGTTCCAGCCTCCAGCACCACTTGATCCAGCGCCATACTCTCAGGCGGTACAATCACCACAACGTCGTTACATATTTCAGCGCAACACGCTAGTCGATAGTTATTTGCTACTTCTTCCGCGCTGAGCGATCTTTTCTCTTTCTCACTTATTGGCGACACGCTCGCCATAGTATCAATTATTATTTTGCATTTACCGCAGACCGCACCACCGCCGCAAGGTGCTTCGATAGTTACACCTAATTCTCTGGCGGCTGTAAGCACGCTTTTTCCACGAGAAATCATTCCCCGGCAGCCTGCCGGTTGAAAAATAACTGTACATTTCATAATTTTACTCCATAAATGGCGGAGAGTCCGGGAGTCGCACCCGGCTGCATGAATTTAGAGTCCATGCGATCTCTACGATCCACCCTCCATAATATAAGGGGATTTCCCCCTGAAAGAATTTCTGTCAACAGACTGTGAAATTCCCTACAGGGGGAATCTCCAGCTGTTACTTTTCTGTCCAGTAATCCAGACCTAAACCTGTAAGAACCTTAACGGCTTCATCATATACATCCAGATATTCCTGGGTGGGAACAAGTTTGAGTACATCGTAACACTCTTCAAACGATTTACCCTTGGGAGCAGTTTTATAGTCTTTCTCATAAGTAGCTACCAGCTTATCGAGAATCTCATTTACTTTGGCGGTTTCCATACCAGCTACCGCCCAGGCGGCTTCAGCCATCATTCTGGCTTCCATACCGGTAGTATAGTTGGTGGCTACGCCCTTGCTGGCGGCTACCCCGGAGAGTACTTCCCGGCCGCTGGCCGTATCGGTAATGGCTTGGGCTGCTGTTTCCAACAGGCACATAACTGTGCACGGGCCTGCCAGTGTATAGTATTGATTGCCTAGCATTAAATTGGTGTTGGCCTCGATTGCCATGGCGCAGTGACCAGCAACAGCAAGAGCCTCTCTGGCTGTTGTAATGCCCCAACGCACATGAACCGGACCGTCCAAATGCCAGGTTGCCCCTGTCATTACAAAGGCATTGATGGTGGTGGCTACGTCGACGATAGTTGTCTCTTCCAGACCGCCTGCATAACCTCCATAGATAGGCATCTGTTCGCACATGATGAGATTGCCAGCTAGTTGATAATGAGCAGTGAATACCAATGCACCTACATCGATTTTCAACTCATTTAGCTGGGACACTTCATGGCTGTCAGAAGGCCTCATTCCGCCAGGAAAATCGGCTGCGATTACTCCTGCGGGTGAAAGTGAAGTTTCATTCCCCTAGAGCCCCATACCGGTGCGACCGGCTCTGTCTTGTGCCGCCCGTACCATAATGGCTTCTGATTTTACAGCAGCTATTTCATAAGGGCTGCCGGGAATTGGGTCATAACCCTTGATTGTTTGAAGCACCCCGTCAACGATGGTATCGACTAACGGCTCCTGTGCGTAAGACTGATGAATTGCCAAAAACTGTTCTTCTGAACAAGGCGCTCCGGTCGGTCCACCCTGAATAATCGGCGCTTTTTTATCAGTATAGCTGCGCGGCGACATAACTACCGCCTGTTTGCCTTCACCGTAAATCGCACGGGTTGGCGCGGCCTTAATGGCTGCCAGCACCTCGTCTTTGGTATATTTAATGATTCGGTTGGTATCGATGCAATAAATGCCACACTCTACCAACATTTCCAAACCAGCTTGGAACAATTTGTTTATTTGTTCCTTGTCAGTAGGAATAATTTGCTTCTTATCCATTTTAATGCCGTACTTATTCTTCAGCTTGGCCGCAGTCTGTGGAATAACTTTGAAATCCCATTCTTTTTCTTCGAATTTCGGGCCGGTTTTCGCTCTCTCATAAATGTCAAAAACGGTTAACGCTTTTGCCAATGCCATTTAGATCACCCCCGTATTTCCGCCATTAAGGCTTTTGCTTTTTCTACTGCTTCTGACGCCGTTTCAGCGTAAGCATCGCCGCCAATTTTTTCGACCCACTCCGGCGACACCGGCGCACCACCAAACATGCATTTGAACTGGTCGCGGATGCCTTCTTCTTTCAAAATGCTAACAACATCACGCTGACCTGGCATTGTTGTTGTCATAAGCGCGGCGCCAGCAATAATATCTACATTATGCTCTTTGGCCTTACTTATAACTTCTAGTGTGGCAGCATCTCGCCCAAGGTCAAATACCTCAAAGCCACTAGCTGACAACATTGTCTTTACAATGTTTTTACCAATGTCATGAATATCGCCTTGAACAGTGTATAACAGAATTTTACCTTTGGAAGATTTGTCTCTTTGGTCTTGTGGCATTGCGTCTTTTAATATAGCCACTGCCGCTTCAAAGGCTTCGGCCGCCACAACTAATTGAGGAACGAAGGCTTCCCCTTCATCAAAAAGATCACTCATGGTCTGCATGCCTGCTGCCAATCCATCGTTAATGGCAACAAGTGGATCAACGCCGGCTGCGATAGCTTCTTTTGCTGCGGCTTCTGCAAGCTCGCTGTCCATCTCTTCTACTGCGTTTTTCAACTTTGCTAAAATCTCACTTTGGCTCATTGAGTAAAATTCCCCTCCATTCGTTTTATATTTATCTAATAAATAAATACCGTTTTGAGTTTGTTGTAATTTCCAACTACAGATAACTCCGCCTACTGTTTTTTTGTTATAACGGTATGTATTTACTTGATATTCTATGTTTTGTATTATATCACCATCATTTTTTAAATGCAATACCCTTTTACAGTCTTTTCATTTTAAAATTACTTTATTTTTTACAGCATCTCGCTTTATATTATAACACCATTAATTTATTTGAAATTACAAGTGCAATCCCCATCACTGCCAGCCTCGCAATGATTAGAAAAACAAAAAGCAATGGCGCTGATTTCAACAAGCGTCATTGCTTTTAAAAATTCTCTATATATTGTTGTCTGTAGGGTTACCGCTAATCTGCGACAACACAACACTCATTCGTTTCCCGGCACGAGGGTCGTTTTAATATACATATTATGCTGGCTAGGTGGGACAACCACCGCTTTTCTATCTGTGGATTTCAAAATTTGCCGCACAGTCTCAATAGAAATGGAATGGCCAATTCTTTCTTTGGCCGCCTCTGTTAAATAAGCCAGCGTCCAGTTCTTGGGCACTTCCGGCTGGCTGCAGGCCAAACGGATAATTTCCAGACGTTCTTCTTCCGTAAACGTATCAGGCGCACCGCTTCTTTCTAAATCAACAATACCGTCAAGCCGCTTTTCAGCAAACCGATTTCGCCATTTGCGACAGGTTTTTTCCGAAACACCCAGTATTTCCGCAATCTCGATACATTCCTTGCCTGCTGCTGCCAAAAGAATAATTCTTGACCGAATATAAAGACGTTTCTCAACCTTATGCCCTTTTACGTTCTTATCTAATTCGGCCCGTTCTTCATCTGTTAATTCAATTTTGACCGCTACCCTAGGCATAAACTCAACCTTTCCTTGGGCTGTTCCCGATAAGCTGCACACTGCGAGCGCAAAACTTAACCGCACCTCTATGCAGGCGTATAATATCAGTTTCCTCTGAATTTGTCAAGTCTGTCGGGCAGCCTTTATCCAAACCGCTAGCTACCCGAATGTCAGCCATTAACAACTTGGCTTTGACCACAGCATCAGAAGCTGTTTCGGCATAGGCATCACCACCAATTTTCTGCACCCAGTCAGCAGATACTGGCGAACCCCCAAACATACATTTAAACCGTCCACGTATGCCCGCTTCATCCAGAGCTTGAATAAGCTCACGCTGAGCTGGCATAGTAGTCCGCATAAGTGCCGCTGCCACAATAATGTCTACCTCATACTCTTTAGCTTTGTCGATAGCTTCCTCAATAGCTACATCTCTGCCTAGATCAATAACCTTGAACCCACTAGCTTGCAACATAGTCTTAACAATATTCTTACCAATATCATGAATATCGCCCTGCACAGTAAAAATCAATACCTTACCTTGCACTGACCGCACTTTGTTCTCTGCAGTCATCGAATCTGTTAAAATCGCAACTCCTGCTTCAAAGGCTTCAGCAGCAACTAATAGGTGCGGAACAAAAGCCTCACCTTCATCAAATAGGTCACTTACTGTTCTCATCCCTCTGGCCAAACCTTCATTAATTGCAACAACAGGATCAGTTCCGGCGGCAACAGCTTCCCTAGCAGCCTTCTCCACCAATACTATCTCCATTTCCTCTACCGACTTTTTCAATTTCTTTATAATTCTATCCGGACGCATGAGACAAAGCCCCCAATCATTAGTTCCTCCGGAACATAACCTAATAGTGATTAGATAATATAAAAAGACGCTCTGCGGGTTAATACCGTCAGAACGTCTTTGTTCTATAAACCATAAAAATTATACTTGAATCTAAAATCTATAATAACAAATTATTGTCGCTACTGTCAATGGCCCAGAACAAGATCATTCGTTCATTTTCAATAAAATTAGTGTTGTTATTTATCGCTTGATTTTTTTATTCATACCCTATTGCAATTATAAAATAAAGATGATATAATCCTGATAAATAACGGAAACAATTTAACAGATGTGATTATATTAGTAAGCAAAGGCGCTTATTCAGATTTCTTGGTTCAAGAAATCTGAATAAGCGCCTTTTATATTACTACCATATCACCTGGACACTGGCGTCCTGGAGCTTACTTTCTCCAGGATGTTTTATTTTATTATTTTTTTGCAGGGAGGTGCTGGCTATGAAAATAATCCTACATAAAAATAAACCAGATATCATTTGCCTTTTTCAGAGATATTTGATTTAGTCCCCGACATTCAAATTAATCGGTATTTATTTTTACATTAGCATAAAAAGGAGATTATTACCATGAAAAAGCCATGCACCCTTCTGGGTATACTTCTAATCTTAACACTACTTTTGGCTCCTGTAGTTTTAGCCGCTGAAGGCGACGCTGCTGCAGCGCTTGAACCACCCAAAATTGATACAGGTGATACAACCTTTGTATTAATTAGCGCAGCACTTGTAATGTTAATGACTCCAGCTTTAGCACTCTTCTACGGTGGAATGGTCCGGACTAAGAATGTATTGAGTATTATAATGCAAAGTTTTATTTGTCTTGGCGTAATTTCAATTCAATGGGTCCTCTGGGGCTATTCACTCGCCTTTGGCCCGGACATCAATCACCTGCTAGGTAGTTTGGATTGGGTTGGATTAAGTAGTGTCGGCATCGATCCTAACCCCGACTACGCTGCTACTATTCCCCAACTGGCTTTCATGATTTTCCAAGGTGTATTTGCTATCATTACTCCGGCAATCATTTCCGGTTCTGTGGCCGGACGGGTTAAATTTCCCGCGTTTGTGGTCTTTGTATTACTTTGGGCTACTCTTGTCTATGATCCTGTCGCTCACTGGGTCTGGGGCGTCGGTGGCTGGTTGCGCGAATATGGCGTACTTGACTTCGCCGGCGGCACTGTAGTACACATCATTTCCGGTGTATCCGGTCTGGTCTTTGCTTTGATGATTGGCAAACGCAAGGGGTACGGCAGCGAAGTAATGGCTCCCCATCATCTACCTATGACCGTTTTAGGCGCCGCCCTACTGTGGTTTGGCTGGTTTGGATTTAATGCCGGCAGTGCTCTTGGCGCCAATGGACTGGCAACTGTTGCTTTCGTTACAACTCACGTTGCCGCTTCCGCCGCTACCGTTTCTTGGGTATTGGCTGAATGGCTGTATCATGGCAAACCCACCCTGCTCGGTGCAGCTTCCGGCTGTATCGCCGGTCTTGTAGCCATTACTCCGGCAGCTGGCTTTGTTACTGTACCGTCTGCCATCATTATGGGCTTACTGGGCGGTGTTATCTGCTTCTTCGCTGTAGCAATAGCCAAACACAAATTTGGCTACGATGATTCTTTGGACGCCTTCGGAGTTCATGGTGTAGGCGGCACCTTTGGTGCTATTGCGACTGGCTTCTTTGCCTCCACCGCAGTCAATCCCGCAGGAGCTGATGGCTTATTTTACGGAAATGCTGCCCAAGTTTTCAAACAACTTGCAGGCGTAGGCACAAGCTGGATATTTGCTGCTGTCATGACCTTCCTGATTGTCAAAGCCATTGGTTTATTCATGCAAGTCAAAGCCGACGATGAACAGCAAGTTCAAGGCATGGATATTACCGAACATGGCGAACGCGGCTACGCCTATCAAGATCTTATGACAGGTTCCCCGCTCAACATTTCGCCAATCAATATCTCTGGCAATGAAGTAACTGTTAAGGAAACCACACTAGCATAACCTTTATGCCAGTGTAATAGGAGGGAAAAACATGAACCCAATAACCAAAGTCGATATTATTACCCGTCCAGAAAAATTAGAGGCACTTAAAGAAGCCATGAATAAAATTAATGTAACCGGCATGACAGTTACTCAAGTATATGGCTGTGGCCTTAGCAAAGGACACAAAGAAGTTTATCGCGGACAAGAATATAGTGTTAATTTGCTTCCAAAGGTTAAAGTTGAAATCGTGGTCTGCGAAGTTCCGGTAGAGCGAGTTATCGAAACAGCAAAAACAGTCTGCCGAACTGGAAAAATGGGCGATGGTAAGATCTTTGTCTATCCTGTTGCCAATGCAGTTCGAATTCGTACAGGTGAAGAAGGCGATATTGCAATCATGGACCCAAAAAACACGTAATACCCACTGAGGAGTCGCCCGCTTTTTCTGCAGGCGACTCCTTGCCTTTGTTGGTAAATGGAATACAAGGAAAGGGGTTTTACTTTTGGCATTGCCCCAAAAGTAACAAAAGGTCTAGGCCCTAAGCCTCCAAAAGCTGAAAAGCCGGGCGATATTCCTAAAATCCGTAAACTCGCTACGCTCAGACAGTACGGATTTTTTAACGGAATACCGCCCGGCTTTTCTCCTACGGAACGCTTTTTCCGGCAAAGGCCGAGGGGTTACGGGAGTTGCGGAAAAGATACGGGGGTTGCCGGAGTACCACCACCTCTAGGGGGCACAGGCGCCCGTTATGCACAAGCGGAGGTTAAGCGCCAGCGGCGAAGCGTTGTATGACGGCTGCCTGTGCCGGGTTTTGTACTTGACATCCCTTGTTTTATAATACCTCCGCCACTCCCAAAACATATAAATTCTGATACGTCTAGCGAAAGTAAAACCTTCCGCCCGCGCGGAAGGTTTTACTTTTTTGGAACAAAGCTATTTCATTACCCAGCAGTAGCTAACTCAAGTTTCGCCTGAATTGCTTCATATACTTCTTCCCACACAACAATTTGCGTTTTAGCAAACCCGTTAAATACAGTTGCCGAAGCTGAAGTGTAGGCCCCGCAATTAGGCACCAGAATCAAATCTCCAATCTCCATTGGCACAGTATGTTTATCCCGGAACATAATGTCCAGCGAATCGCAGCTTGGCCCCGCAAAGGTGGCCGGGATCTTTTTACCAGTCTTAAAGGTCTCCAGTTCAAAATCCCAGTGATCAAAAATAACGCCGGAAAAAGTACCATACAAGCCGTCATCCAAGAAGTACCATTGTTGGTTGTTGCGCACTTTAGTGCCAATAACCTGGGTAATCAGGTTAACCGCCGTGCCGCAGATATACCGGCCAGGTTCGCACCAAAGCTCAGTATCAGGAAAATATTGCCGAATAACTTTATAAATATCTGCTGCCATCTCCGCCACATCAGGCTCTTCGGTCAATGTTGGAATAGGGAACCCACCGCCAATGTCGAGAATGCGAAGGTTCATGCCTAACCCATTAGCCACATCAAAAAGCTTACGGCAGCTTTTGAGTGCATCAAGGTAGGCCGCATTGCTTGTTGACTGGCTGCCCACATGGAAACACAACCCAGCCACATCAAGTCCGGCTGCCTGCGCTTTGGTCAAAAGCTCCAGTGCCTCATCAGGATGAGCACCAAATTTTTTATTAAGATCAACTAACGCATGCGGGTTGTCCACCCGGATACGCAGTAAAACAGTACCCCCGGGAATAGCTGCTGCCATTTTCGCAATTTCGCTTTCACTGTCAAAGGTAAATTTATGCACTCCAACGTCATGCGCTACTTGTAAGCCGCTGTTTGTTTTCACCGGATTAGCATACACCATGCGGTCAGGGTCAATACCTAACTGATTCAGCATACGCATTTCGCCGTCAGATGCGACGTCGAAATAACTGCCAAGCGCGTTAAGCTTCCGGATAATTCGTTCATCCGGATTGGCTTTGACAGCGTAATATATTTTAATATCTGGCATATTCTCAGCCAGCAGATTATAATTTAATTCAATTTGTTCCAAAGACAGCACCAACAAGGGTGTGCTGTAGGTATCAGCCAGTGCCTTGACAGCGTCCTGGGATAACCTAAAATATTTCACTTATCATCGCTCCTTTTTGTCTATTCGTTTTTCGAAAAGTACTATATGATTGTAACATAATTGCCCCAAAGTGCAAGCAAATTTTTTATTAAAATAAAACCCGCGTACCGCTATAGGATACGCGGGAAAATCGCATCTTAATCAAGAGCCTGTAATGCAATTTTACCTTACTATATATAACGT
>Ga0316613_10000497_pt1 | contig 31621 bp, 27 predicted proteins | sample OWC_soil_day10_C_2_FD_207647 | JGI IMG/M metagenome (GOLD analysis project Ga0316613, IMG submission 207647) | Wetland soil microbial communities from Old Woman Creek delta, Ohio, United States - OWC_soil_day10_CT_b | ecosystem: Environmental > Terrestrial > Soil > Wetlands | place: USA: Ohio...
CGGGCGCGACGATCTCGCGCCCGAGGAGTCCGCCCGCAAGCGCGCCGTCGTGCAGGCCGCGATCGAGCGGGCGCGCGCGCGTCGTCAGCCCACGGCGAAGCCATGAACCCGGCAAAGCGGCGCGCCATTTACGAGCGGTTGCGGAGCCTGAACCCGCACCCGAAGTCGGAGCTCGAGTACTCAACGCCTTATCAGTTGCTGGTGGCGGTCGTTCTGTCCGCGCAGGCCACCGACAAGAGCGTCAACCTGGCGACCCGTGAACTCTTCAAGGTCGCGCCGACGCCGGCGAAGATGGTCGCGCTCGGACAGGACCGGCTGATCGACCACATCAAGACGATCGGCCTGTTCCGGACCAAGGCCAGCAACGTCATCGCGCTCTCGCGCCTCGTGCTGGAGCGACATGGCGGCGAGGTGCCGCGCAATCGCGAGGCGTTGCAGGCCTTGCCCGGCGTCGGACGCAAGACAGCCAATGTCGTGCTCAATGTAGCCTTTGGCGAACCCACGATCGCGGTCGACACGCACATTTTCCGCGTGGCGAACCGCACTGGCATCGCGTCGGGCAGTGACGTCGAAGCGGTGGAACAACGCCTGGAGAAGTTCACGGCCGACGAGTTCCGCAAGGACGCTCACCACTGGCTGATCCTGCACGGACGCTATATCTGCAAGGCGCGTACACCAGAATGCTGGCGCTGTCCCATCGCGGAGTGGTGCGAGTACCGGCCGAAGACGCCACCGCCCCGGACAGCGCGGTCCGGATTCCCGCCCGGCAAGGACGCGTGACGTGTTCACGCCGACCAAGGAAGAAGTGCGCCGGTTCTTCAGCGAGACCTGGCGCAAGCACCGCGAATCCCAGATCCTGACGCCGCTGGAGGCGATGGCGCTCGACTGGATCATGGAGCACCCGGAGTATCACGACGTGCTGACTGAGGCGGAAGCTGCGAGTTTCGAATACCGCGTCGAGGATGGGCACACCAACCCGTTCCTGCACCTGTCGATGCATTTGGCCATCGCCGAGCAACTGTCGACCGACCAGCCGCCCGGCATCCGCGCCGCCTACGAGCGGCTCGTACAGCGGCGCGGCGATGCGCATGCGGCCGCGCACGGCGTGATGGAATGTCTCGGAGAGATCGTCTGGGCGGCTCAGCGAGTCGGCAGTGCACTGCCGCCCGACGAAATGAGCGCGCAGTATCTGGACTGCCTGGCGCGCCGCGCCGGGCGCGACTAAGTCACCTGCGATGCGCGCTTAGCGCTTGGCGTTATCCAGCGGCCCGGGCAGCCCGCTCAGGTAGGCCGCGAGATCCTTGATATCAGCGCGCGACAACGGCTTGGCGAGGCCCGCCATGATCGCGTTCTTGCGGGCCCCCGTCTGGTAGTCACGCAGCGCCTTTTCCAGGTAGTCGACATACTGGCCGGCCAGCTTCGGATAGCTGGGGTCGATCGGGCTGGCGAAGTCCTTGCCGTGGCAGGCGGCACACTGCGCCTGCGCCAGCTGCCCGCCCTTCGCAACGTCGGCCGCCTGGGCCGAGAACGCAACGCACGCGGCACCGGCCGCGGTGATCAGTTTGCTCTTCATCATCCTGCTCGCTTACTTGCCGCGCGCCGCGTAGTACGCGGCCACCGCGGCGATCTGCTGGTCAGTGAGGCTCTTGGCGACTCCTACCATCGACGGGTGGGAACGGTTGCCCTGCCGGTAATCCTTGAGCGCGGTTTCGATGTACTGCTGCGACTGGCCACCGATCTTCGGCACGCGATAGACCTGCGGGAACGAGGCCTGGTAGCCCGGGATCGAATGGCATCCGATGCACATCGATACCGGCGCACCGCTGTCAGCGGCGGCCGAAACGGTCTTCTTGTCCTGCGCAGCCGCCATCAGCGGCAGGGTCGCTGCAAGCGCGACGAGGAGCGGTCGGGTCAAAGTCATCCGGAACTTCCGTTACGTTGATCTGGCGCCCGGGGGGCCGAAACGATCGACGATTTCCGCCGTGGTCACCCGGAGCAGCGCGCGATTGTAATCGACTCGGCGCGCTGTTCCGCCGCCCTCGGACCCGAGGCGTTCCGCGGCCGCCGTTGCGTATACTCGGTCGCGCTCCTCTCCGAGCTCGTCCATGCCGAGATTCGAAGGCTCCTCCACCTACGTCGCGACCGACGATCTGAAGCTCGCGGTCAATGCCGCCCTCACGCTGCAGCGGCCGCTGCTGATCAAGGGTGAACCAGGCACCGGCAAGACGATGCTGGCCGAGGAAGTCGCCGGCGCACTCAAGATGCCGCTGCTGGCGTGGCACATCAAGTCGACCACCAAGGCACAACAGGGCCTGTACGAGTACGACGCGGTCAGCCGCCTGCGTGACTCCCAGCTCGGCGATGCGCGGGTCAAGGACATCGAGAACTACATCGTCCGCGGCGTGCTGTGGCAGGCGTTCACATCGGACGAGCCGTCGGTGCTGCTAATCGACGAGATCGACAAGGCGGACATCGAGTTCCCGAATGACCTGCTGCGCGAACTCGACCGCATGGAGTTCTACGTCTACGAGACCCGGCAGACCGTGAAGGCACGGCATCGGCCGCTGGTGGTCATCACGTCGAACAACGAGAAGGAACTGCCGGACGCGTTCCTGCGCCGCTGGACACGATGCAGGCGATCATCGATGTCCACTTTCCGAAGCTGCGCAAGGAACTGCTGCAGAACGCCCTCGCGGTCTTCTTCGGCGTGCGCGAACTGCCGGGGCTGAAGAAGAAACCGTCGACCTCGGAACTGCTCGACTGGCTGAAGCTGCTGGTCGCCGAGCAGATTCCGGCCGAAGCGCTGCGCTCGAAGGACGAGAAGATCGCCGTGCCGCCGCTGGCCGGTGCGCTGCTGAAGAATGAGCAGGACATGCATCTGTTCGAGCGGCTCGTCTTCATGGCCCGCAGCAACCGCTGAGGACCGCATGCTGGTCCCGCGGCCCACGGTGCTCGAAGGCCACGGCGTGCGGCTCGAGCCGCTGGCGCGCGAGCACCACGACGGACTCGTCGTGGCCGCCAGCGACGGCGACCTCTGGAACCTGTGGTTCACCTCGGTGCCGGAACCCGAACAGGCGCACGCCTATATCTCGGCGGCGCTGGCAGGCCAGGACGCCGGCCACATGCTGCCATGGTCGGTCATTGATGTTGCCAGCGGCGCGATCATCGGCAGCACGCGGTTCCACGACATCGTCCCCGCGGTCGACCGCGTCGAGATCGGCTACACGTGGTACGCGCGCCGGTGCCAGAAGACGCACGTCAACACGACCTGCAAACTGCTGCTCCTGGGGCATGCGTTCGAGGCGCTCGGCTGCTCGGTGGTCGGTTTCCGGACCGACAACTTCAATTTCGCCTCGCAGCAGGCGATAGCCGCGCTCGGCGCAATGAAGGACGGCGTGATCCGCCACCATCAGGCGCGACGCGACGGTACCGTGCGCGACACCGTGATGTTCAGCATCCTTTCCGCCGAATGGCCGGACGTGAAGCGGCACCTCGAGTGGCGACTCGCGCGCCACCGCTGACGCCATGCTGATCGACTTCTTCTTTCACCTGCGCGCGGCCAAGCTGAAGGTCTCGATCAATGAGCTGCTGACCCTGCTCGAAGCGCTGAAGCGCGGCGTCATCGGCCCGTCGATCGATGACTTCTACTACCTGTCGCGCGCGGCGCTGGTCAAGGACGAAACCCAGTTCGACAAGTTCGACCGCGCCTTCGGCGAGTACTTCAAGGGCGTGACGACGACGCTCGACTTCACGAAGGAGATTCCGGACGAGTGGTTCAAGCAGGTGCTCGAGCGCGCGTTCACGCCGGAGGAAATCGCGAAGCTCGAGAAGCTCGGCTGGGACAAGCTGATGGAGGAGTTCAAGAAGCGTCTCGAGGAGCAGGACGGCGCCCACCACGGCGGCAATCGCTGGATCGGTTCGGGCGGCACCTCACCGTTCGGGCATGGCGGTGCACATCCGGAAGGCATTCGCGTCGGCGGCCCCAGCAAGGGCAACAAGTCGGCGGTGAAGGTGTGGGAAATGCGCGGCTACCGCGACTACGACGACAGCGTCGAGATCGGCACGCGCAACATCAAGGTGGCACTGCGCCGGCTGCGCCGCTTTGCGCGGGAAGGGGCGGATCTCGAGCTCGACATGCACGACACGATCGAGTCGACCGCAAAAAACGCCGGCTGGCTCGATCTCAAGCTGGTGCCGGAGCGGCACAACACTGTCAAGGTGCTGATGCTGCTCGATGTCGGCGGCACGATGGACGAACACATCAAGCGCACCGAGGAGCTGTTCTCCGCGGCGAAGACCGAGTTCAAGCACCTCGAGTTCTACTACTACCACAACTGCGTCTACGAGCACCTGTGGCGCAACAACCGGCGCCGCTATACGGAGCGGTTCGCCACCTGGGACGTGCTGCGCAAGTACCCGCATGACTGGAAACTGATCTTCGTCGGCGACGCCACGATGAGTCCGTACGAGGTGCTGCAGCCGGGGGGCTCGGTCGAGTACAACAACGAGGAAGCCGGTGCAATCTGGCTGCAGCGCTTCTTCTCGACGTTCCCGAAATCGGTCTGGCTCAACCCGGAGCCTGAAGGCCTGTGGCAGTACCGGCAGTCGATTGCGGTCATCCGCCAACTGGCGGGCGGCAAGATGTTCCCGATGACGCTCGAAGGACTGACGCGGGCGATGCGGCAGCTTTCGAAGTAGCCCGCGCCGGCCGATTGCCCCAGTCTCCCGGGCTCCGACGAGGCCCTATGTCCCGCGTCTTGCGAGCGTGCCCGTGATGCGCCTTAGTAGCCACTTCGGCGTCGCGCGGGACGCGAGCGTCACCGCCTGATTCACCGCACCGGGCACACAGATGACGGCACCTTGCATGCAGGCTCGATAGCCCTCGTCGGCCACCTGGTCCGCATCGCCGATCAGCAGGCCGGGAAGCTTGGCGAGCCGCGAATTGGATTCCACTGCGCTGCTCAGCATGTGTGTGGCGGTGATGCCAGGGCACAGGGCAGTAACCGTCACGCCGGATTCCTTCAGCTCTTCGGCCAATGATTCGGTCAGTGACAGCACGAAGGCTTTGGTCGCTGCATAGGTTGCGAGCATCGGAACGGGCTGAAACGCTGCAATCGAGGCGACGTTGAGCACACGTCCGCGGCCACGCTCGCACATCGGTGGCAGGAACTGCGCGAGCATCGCTGTGACGCCTGCCACGTTCAGATCGATCAGCTGCTGGTGGCGGCGGGCTGAGATGGAAGTGAACGGACCGTGTTCCAGCACACCGGCGTTGTTGACCAGCACATCAACCTCGACCCGTCGCCGCTTCAAGGCGCCGGCCAGCGCCCGTATAGCACCGGGGCGCGTCAGATCGGATGCCTGGACCCACACCTTGATGCCATGCTCGGCCGTAAGCGTGGCAGCGAGCGCCTCTAGCCGGGCGCGGTCTCGAGCCACCAGCACGAGCGCGTGTCCGCCTCGTGCGAAGCGCTTCGCGAGCGCTTCGCCGATGCCGGATGAGGCGCCGGTGATCAGCACGGTGTCGATGCGCCGTCTTTTCGCTACAGCCATCACGTCCGTCTCTGCAGCAATCTCTGCTCTGCCTGATGTTCCATGAACCACGTAACCTCTGCCCGCCGCCGGACGGTCGTCTCGCTTCATCGCGGTTCCGGAACCGTCTTGCTGAACCGCTATAGATCGGCGTACACGTCCAGACCCTTGGTCTCCCTGAAGCCCAGTCGTGCGTAGAGACGCGCCGCGGCTTCGCTGTCCGGGCTCAGGTGGGCCAGCGTTACGCCCTGATCCAGAGCCTGCTCCAGAAGCCAGGACGTCAGTGCGCTGCCGATCCCCTGGCGCCGCGCGTGGGGCAGGACGCCAACGCCGAAGATGCCGACGCACGCTCCCGCTCGATCGTTCGTGAGGAGTGCAGTAGCCACTCCGACGGGCTCGCCATGTAGTCTGGCAAGTGCGGCAACACATTGCAGCGCGCCAAGGTGCGGCTCGACCCACCCACGCGTCTGATCTACGGGACCGCCGAATGCCGCCGCATCGATCGCAGCCACCGTTTCGAGATCTGCCGTTTCAGCCACACCGAATTCGACTCCGGCCGGCACGACCGCGGCCGCGTACCAGTCGGGTAACAAACACATGCAGCGCTTGCGGAACAGGAATCGTCCATGCGAGAACGGCCGGTCTGCGGGCACGCGAACACCCCAGGGAACCCCGGCGCCTCCGGCACGCGCGGCATACCAGGCGCGCACGTCCTCAACCACGACCCGGTCAGGATCGGTGACATCCCCGTTGTTCCACTGCGCATGGGGCAGTCCCGACGCCATCAAGCGCACTCCGGGAAGATCACAGACTCCGCCTCCAAGCGAAGCGCGCAGTCGCCCCTCTACCTGCCACGCATCGCCGTGCGCTGTGTGGACGCGTTCGCCGAGGGCCGTCATGTCGCTGCCATCAGCGCTTATCGGGCTCGGCGCCCGGCCGAGCCGCGGCGTAAGGGCGCTAGGCATCCTTCTTCAGCGCGCGGCTCTGATAGTCGAACGTCGAGGCAAACACCCGGTCGACATCGATCAGTTCCCCGATCGTGGCGCCGCTCCGGAGCTTTTCCTGCAGGACGTGCTCCGTGTCCAGCAGCCTTCGTGTCCGTTGCAGGATGTCGGCAGCGGCACCGGCCGGGACAACGACGACACCGTTTTCGTCGGCGACGATGATGTCCCCCGGCGAGACCGCCTGACCCGCGCACTGGATGCGGACATTGACTTCGCCGTAACCCGCGATGGCAGCGACGTTCGGCACCACGCCCTTGCTGAACAGCGGGAAGCACATGCGCCGGATCTCAACGACGTCGCGACAGGCCCCATCGATGACCGCGCCAGCGACTCCGCGGTTCTGTGCCGAGATCGTCATGTTCTCGCCCCAGAACGCGGTGTCACGGGACCCATGGGCATCGACCACGATCACGTCGCCTGGCCCGCTGACATCGATGGCCTTGAACACGGCGGCGAGATCGCTCGCGAGCGTCCTGGCCGTCACCGCCACGCCGGCGAATCGAATCGAGTCGAGCAGCGGGCGCAGGTCACCCGTCATGGCACCGAAGCGGCCCATGCAGTCCGACACGGCGCACGTCACCGAGTCACGCTGCAGCAGTTCGCGGAAGCCGTTGATGACCTCCTGGGATGGCCGGTCGGTCGACATGGGAGCCATGGCGCTCCTCCACCGAAGCAAGGAAGCCGGATTGTCGCTCGACTCGACTCGACCTAGAACACCTTCGAGCGCATCGATTCGGTGCTAAGGACCAGGGCAGCCCGCCGGCCATGGCCGGGAGCCACCGGCGTTCAATTGTTGAAGGGCGGTGCCGCCTTCAACACTTCATCGAGCGTGGTGACGCCCTTGGCGATCTTCTCCGCCCCCGAGACTCGCAACGATCGCAGGCCATCGCGCGCCGCCTGGCCGCGCAACTGAACCAGGTCAGCGCTCTCCGAGATGAGCTTGCGCATCGCGTCGGTCATCACCAGCATCTCGATCAGGCCCGTGCGGCCCATGTAGCCGGTGCGGCGGCACTCGAGGCAGCCGACCGGGTGGTAGATCTTGTCCGGCACGTTGGAACGCCACGGCGCGACCAGTTCCTTCCACAAGGCCGGGTCGATCGGGTCGCCGACCGCCTTGCAGTGCGGACACAAGGTACGCACCAGCCGCTGTGCAAGCACGCCAATCATCGTTGCATTGACGAGATAGTTCGGGATGCCAAGCTCGATCAGCCGCGCGATCGACGCAGCGGCGTCGTTGGTGTGCAGAGTCGAGAAGACCAGGTGACCGGTGAGGGCAGCCTGCACGGCCATGTCGGCGGTTTCCTTGTCACGGATTTCGCCAACCATGATGATGTCCGGGTCCTGCCGCATCAGCGCGCGCAGGCCGTCGGCAAAGCCGAGATCGATGCCGTGCTGCACCTGCATCTGGTTCAGCGTCGGATCGACCATCTCGATCGGGTCCTCGACCGTGCTGACGTTGACCTCGTCCGTCGCCAGCTGCTTCAGCGTCGAATACAGCGTCGTCGTCTTGCCCGACCCTGTGGGTCCGGTCACCAGCACGATGCCCGAGGGCCGGTGTATCAGGTCTTCCCACACTCGCGACTCTTCGGGCGTGAAGCCGAGTTCGGCGTAGCTGCGTACGACCACCTCCGGGTCGAAGATCCGCATCACCAGCTTCTCACCGAATGCTGTCGGCAGAGTCGACAACCGGATCTCGACTTCGCGGCCGGCATTCGGCCCACTCGTGACCTTGGTCTTGACCCGGCCGTCCTGCGGCCGGCGCTTCTCGACGACGTCCATGCGACCCAGCAGCTTGAGGCGGCTGGTCATCGCGGCCATGACTCCGCCCGGCACCTGGTAAACCTGGTGCAGCACGCCATCGATGCGAAAGCGCGCAATGCCGAACTCCCGACGCGGCTCCAGGTGGATATCGCTGGCACGCTGGTCGAAGGCGTACTGCAGCAGCCAGTCGACGATATGGATGACATGGGCGTCGTCGGCCTGGACCTTTCCACCCAGCTCCACCAGTTGCTCGAAGCTCGAAACCAGCGGCGTCGCGCCGGTCTTGGAGGCGCCCTTGACCTGCTGCGCGAGCTTGTAGAACTCGGTCGTATAGCGCGCGACATCGAGCGGATTCGATACGACGCGCCGAACCGTCTTCTTCGTGATCTGCTCGATCTCGCGTTCCCATCCGGTCAGGAACGGCTCGCAGGTCGCGATCGTCACTTCGTCGGCGCTGACGGCGACAGGCAGGATCGAATACGTCGTCGCGTAGGACGATGACATCACCTCGGCGACGCGCGTGAAGTCCACGCGCAGCGGGTCGATGTGGTAGTAGGAAAGGGAAGCCTTCTGCGCCAGCCAGTGCGTCAGCGCCTCAAGGTCCAGCAGCTTGCGCTCGGCGTTGGGAGTGCGGTAGTTCATCTCCGCGAGGTTCACCAGCGGATGCCCGGCCCGCTCGCGCCCGCCGGAACTGCGGAAGCGCTCGGCATCGCTGGTCGAGAGCATGCCGTCTGCGACCAGCTGCTTGAGGACGTAGCCGCCTGTCACCCGGCCGTTGGGCACCGGCACCGCAGCGTGCCGCTCGCGCCCGGCTGGCGACGGCACGGGCTTCAGCGCGGTAGCGCTGTCCTTGGTGCTCATGCTTGTGGATTCATGCCGCGGGCTGCGAGGCCTTGTAGCGGTTGGCCATTGCTGCCGCGCGATCCGGCGTGCTCTCGAAGTCGGCCACCACTGCGTCGACGGCGCGCTTTGTCAGGGGGACGCTCTCGAGCGGCTCGATGTACTTGCGCGCCAGGTACGACTTCAGCATGTCGGACGACAGCACATGCGCCTTCTGGTCGTGCTCGCTGGCGAACAGGAACAGCGTGCGCAGCGGGCTCATCCAGCGCAGCTTCACGCGGACGAACTCCATGCCGTTCCACAGCTTGAACCAGTTGCCGCGCTGCCAGCGGCCGATCTCTTCCTGCACGCGGGCATCCTCGACCGGATCGAGGCGCGCGATATCGGTCAGTGGATCCGGCATCTGGATGTCGGCGTGGTGCTCCTGGGCGGCACGCATGATGAGTCCGGTCGACACGCGGATGCCGCCCGGCACGGTCGTCACCGGGAATACACCCGAGAGCTGCATGCCGTCGATCTTCGCGCGCAGTTCGGACGTCAGCAGGCTCGACTTGATGTAGGTCGCCTGGTCGACCGGCTTGACCGCCATCGCATGCGATTCCATCAGCTGCCCGAAGAACTGCTCGCGTTCGCGTTCCGCGACATTGACCAGCGCCAGGCCGTCGCGCAGCACGCGCACCATGCCCGGGATCATCTTGACCAGCTTGTTGCGGTCCTCGGTGCTGGCCTTCGGCTGCACCGACCAGACCAGCTCATGGATCACATCGCGGAACGCCTTCGCAAAGCCAGGCTGGGTCTCGCTGCGTACCGTGGCAGCGACGAGCACCTTGACCCAGGCGCCGAGCAGGAACTCCTTGATGTACGGTTCGAGGTCGACGCGTTCGAAAGCGCGCCGCACCTGGATCGTCGTGTTGATCGTCAGGATCTCGTGCTTCTCGGCGGCCTCAAGCGCCTTCTTCGCACGCGAGACCGGATCGCTGTCACCGGCATCGATATCCGAGACGAAACGATCGAACTCGGCGTAGACCTTCTCGAAGACGCTGAGATCCGTCTCGAATTTCTTCAGGATCTCGGCGATGACGCGTTCGACTTCCTTCAGGTATTTCTGGTTGTCGTCCCCGTAGGGCTCCCAGCCTGCCGACGTGCCGGCGATGCGGTCGATCAGCTTGCGTGCCGGGTGGGCACTCGACGCAAAGAACGCGGCGTCCATCAGCGCCGCCTTCAGCACCGGGAACTGCAGTCGCGACAGCCGTGCCTTGATCTCGGCCGGTACCTGCTTGTCCTGCATTACGTGGTCGAACAGCATGCCGACGAGTTCGATCGTCAGCTTGTCGACTGTGCGCGTCGACTTGGCGATCAGTTCGCCGCGCACCTCACTGAGCGGCTGCGACGGCGCCATCATCGCGAAGTCGCCGGTCTCGGCAAACTCCTCGACGCCATGCTGCATTTCGCCGACCGAATGCAGCAGTTCCCGGGGCGCGGGACCGTGTGACGGCAGCGGCGGCAGCCTCGACCCGCGCGCATTCGACTGCAGCCGGGTCAGCAAGCCACCCAGCAGTTGCGTCGGTTCATCCGGCGGTGCCGGGGCGCGCGAGGGCCCGCCCTCGGCGGCTGCGACACCGCCTGCGACCGACGGTGCGGCGGGGCGCTGCCCGGCCCCTTGTCCACTACCGCCCAGGTCGCCCGGGGTACCGCCGCCCGACACGCCCGGCGGTTGCCAGCCGGCCGCCGACTTGGGTACGGCAAGACTGCGGCGGATCGAGCGCACGTCGACGCCATGATTGGCGAAGTGCTCGAGCAGCTGGCGCGCGATCTGCCCGAGTTCTTCGCCCAGCGGCTTTTCGAACCGCGTCAGCAGGAAATCCCACGCCTCCTTGTGCAGATCGCAGTCCTCGGCCGCGCGCAGCAGAGCACGGACGTAGACGTTCGGTCCGAGCGGGTTCTCGGAGTTGCGCACGGCACTGCGACCCAGCACGTAGGCGACAACCAGATTGAGGTCGCGCAGCACCAGGTCGGCATACCCGGCCACCTTGCCGGCGTGACGCTCGACCACGGTGTTGCTCTCGACCGAGATCGAATCGACGAGCGACAGCGTCTCGGCGTCGAGTGATCCCGGCGGCGGCTGCACGCGCCCAACCGTAATTTCCTGGAACGACTGGTCCTGCGCCTGCTTCAGGTGCTCGACGAACGCGTGTTCCAGCTCGTTGGACTTGGTGCTCAGCATGCGCTGCACCAGCGGCGAACTGACGTCGAAGTCCCATGTGCCCGTCAGCTCTTCGCTGATCGTGCGCATGATTCCCGGGAACGCCGTTGCGATCAGCTCATTGGAGATCGCCATCGCCGACTTCATCAACGCCGACGCCTGCGCAGCAGTCACGTACGGCAACTCGCCGGCAGTTCTCGGGGCGTCGGTGTGGGGCGTGAACTCCATTTATGTCCGTGCTGATGCCTGGCCGCGCAGCCCTGGGTCAGGCCCCGACTCTATCGGGGCCCGGGCGGCTGTCAAGTTGCATATGAGCATCGGCAACCCGTCAATTAGGCGTGTTGCATCAGAGGCGTACGCGATCTGAAACGTCGTTGAGTCTGGCAATCTGCTGCAGCCAGTGCCGGAATGGCATGCGCCAGGCGGACTCCAGGCTTGCGGCGCGCGCAGCCAGGACTCCCATCGGCATGTCAATCCGCGGTCCGACCACGGCAAAAACGATGCGGTTGCCCTCGTCAACTTCCGGGCCGGCCAGCGCGCGTCCTTCAAAAGCTTCCGAAATGACCCGGAAGCTGGCATCGAACCGCCCCCCGAACAGGTTGAAGCAGGCGATCCCGGGACGTCGCAGCACTCGCCGGCAGAGGCGATAGAACTCGACGTCGTCATGCACCGGGCCGCGGGCGGTGGCGTCATACAGGTCCACCTGGAGCCAGTCGGCCCGTCCGGCCGCACGCAGGCCGCCGAGGTAATCACGTGCCTCGTGCTGCACCACCTGCAGGCGTTCGTCATCTTCCGGCAGACAGAACCACTGTCGCGCCACGTCGATGACCTCCCCGCTGAGTTCGACCGCCGTCAGCTGTGCCTCGGGCAGGTGCCGGTAGCAGAACTTGGTCAATGCGGCCGCCCCCAGGCCGAGCTGGAGGACATGGCGCGGCTGCGGCAGGAACAGCGCCAGCGCCATCATCTGCTTCTGGTATTCAAGCTCGAGTCGCCAGGGCCGCGCGATGCGCATGCCGCCCTGGATCCACTCGGTGCCGAAGTGCAGGTAGCGGACGCCGTCTTCCTCGGACAGCGTGACCCGAGTCCGCGTGGCGCGGCTCGATGCGCGGCGCACGTCAGGCCGGCTCGGCCGCGGGGGCTCCGAGGTCGCGCATCAGGTTGCCGACCACGCGTTCGAACAGCGGCGCGCTTTCCGCGCTGCGGATACGGCCGGCGCGCACGTAGCCGCGCAGCACCAGCGGTGCCAGCGAGTGCGCCTTGCCGGTTTCGGCCGACGTAAAGAGGTAGAAATTGCGACGCGGGCTGATCCACCGCAGCCGGACGCGCTCGCTTTGCTGGCCGGTGTAAAGGTCGAACCACGAGCCGCGTTCCCAGCCTTCGATCATCTCGTCGATGTCCTCGTCGGAGAGCTGCTCGATCGGGATCATCTCTTCCGGTGCGACGGTCGGCGGCGAATCGAGCACGTTCACTTCGGCGTGATTCGCCGCGGCAGCGCTGCGTACCGCCGCGGCCGGGATCGTCAGATGCTCGTCCTCGCCGGCGACCGGCGGCGGGGGCTCGACGATCTTTACCTCGTCGAGGCGCTTCTTGATCATTCCGGCATCAACCGGCGGTGCGGCACCGTAGGCCACCTCGAGGGCCTTCACCGCCTGGGCGTGCGACCCCATCAGCCGGCTGAAGAACTCCTGCGTCTGCGTCGACGACTGCTCGATCAGCTGCAGTCCTTCCCGCAACGTGTTGAGCACCGCCGGAATCGTCTTGACGAGCCGCTTACGGTCGTCCGGGTTGATCTTCGGCTGCACGCTCCAGACCAGATCCGGAACCGTGTCGCGGAATTTCTTCGCGAAGTCCGGCTGGGTACGCTCGCGCAACGTGGCAGCGACCATCACCTTGACCCACGTGTCGAGCAGGAACTCGCGCAGGTACGACTCCAGTTGAACTCCATCGAACGCGCGGCGGATCGCGATCGCCGCGTTGATCGACATCACCTCGCGCGTCTCGGCCTCCTCGAGCGCGCGCTTCGCGCGCGTGATCGGGTCGTCGTCGCGCGAGCGCTCCTCGTTCAGATATTTCTCAAACTCGGCCAGCGCCTTCTCGAAGATTGTCGGGCCCTCGTTGATCGCGACGACGACCGTATCGACGGCCTTGTTGACCTCGGCCAGGTAACGCTGGTTTTCCTCGCCTTCAGGAATCCAGCCGATCGCCGTGCTGGCGATGCGGTCCATCAGGCGGCGCGCCGGCTGCAGCGGCGAGACGAACAGATCCGAGTCCGACAGCGCTACCTTCATGATCGGGAACTGCAACCGCGACAACGCGGTCTTGATCTCGGCCGGCAGGTGCTTGTCCTGGTGTATGCGGTCGAACAGCATGCCGACCAGCTCGATCACCAGCTTGTCGATCTGCTTGGTGGCCTTCTCCGCGACATGTGCGCGCAGCTGCGCCTCGTCGCGTTCGCTGATCGAGGCGCCGGTCGTCGAACCGCTGCGGGCGGCGACGGCCGCCAGGGCATTCAGCCGCTGCACCTCGTTGATCGATGCGAGCAGGCCCGGATCGATCGCCGCAAACTGCACCGGCGTTCCCGGGGCGATCGCCCCACCTGGCGCAAACACGCCCGTATTCGCAAAGCCGGTTCCGCCGGGCGCGACGGGCGCCGACGAAACCGCGAGGTCTGCGCGATCGAACAGCGACTGCGGGGGTATCGCCGTGACCGGCACCACCGGCGTCGCGTGCACGGGCGCGCCCGCCATCGGCACCTGCATGCGCTGGTAAAGGGCGCTCAGCAGCTGCTCGGCGGTGGCCCCGGTGATGGCTCCCGCATGGCCGCCCACCTGCGACGGACGGCCCGTTGCCATGAACGTGTTGCGGAATCCCGCCATCGAGTTCTTGAACGCCGTCGCGGCGGTATTGCGCTCCTCGACGCCCTGCTCCTGCAGCTGCCGGTTCAGTTCCTTGTAGAGCTCGCTCAGCGGATGACCCAGCGCGCCATCGAACGCCTTGACGACGACCAGGCGCTGGTCGCCCTTGAAGTCCAGCTTTTCGACCGCCTCGCCCAGCGCACGGCAAAAACGGATCGGATGAAACGGATTCTCGCGGTCGGTTAGTCCTTGCACCTTCAGCACGGAGGCAAGGCGCTGGGTCAGCGGGCCGAAGTGCTCGTCCACCGCGTTGCGTATGCGAGCAGCGAATCGGTCCAGCAGCATGTTCTCTTCCATCTGGTCGTAATCGACCAGCGAAAGCGACGCGGCGGGGGTGCCTTCGGGCTTTTCCTTTTCGTTGGATTTGCGTTGCTCGCGATCCGACCGGAACAACTCATCGACAGCAGCGTCGATCTCGCGCTCGACAGCGGAAAAGAACGTGCTGGAGAACTCGCGTTGGTCGACCAGCAGGCGCCGCACCGACTTCTTCAACGTGCCCGAGGCCTGGGGGTCGGCATCAATGACCTGGATGGCATCGCGTGCCGCCGTAGGCAACAGCGGATCAAGCGTGCTGCGCATCGCCGCTCGCAGGCCCACCAGGGAACGATGCGCGCCGCCCCGGCTCGCCCGTCCTGAACTAGCTGTGGTTGTAGTACTCATTCCGACTCGTTCTGCCCCTGCGCCTTCGACTGCAAGCGTAGCCGATCCCGCTCTCCGGAACGGGCGTTAACGGCCTGGACCGCCGACCGTACCCGCCCAGCGACCAGACACCTTTAAGGCGCGCGCCACCAAGCCGCCCACAGAGCCAGTTTCTCCTCGAAACTGCGGCCGGCATGTGCGGGACTGGTGGACGGTAGCACCCGCACCTCGAAGCCCGCTTGCTCGAAAAGCGGCCGGAATCGGGCCGCAGCCGAGCCATTGAAGGCAACGCCCCGCAGCCGTGGCGCCAGCCGCCGCAGGCGGGCGAAGGCATTGGGCCGGGCATTGCGAATCGCCGTATCGGCGCTTCCGGCCCGCTCACAGGCCCCGTACACGTCCCAGATCCCGAGCCGGTGCGCGAGGATGCGCGGGAGCCGCTCCGCGTAGGGCAGGTCCGCCAGCGGTTCGCCAAGCAGGCGGCCGAGGATCGGCCAGAACTGGTTGCGCGGATGCGCGTAGTACTGGGCCGCCGCCAGCGAGGCCGCTGACGGGAAGCTGCCGAGGATCAGGCGCTCAACGTGCCGATCGATGAGCGGCGGGAACCCGCGCAGGGGTGTGGCTTCGGCCGCGGCAGTGCGGTGCCCGCGGGACACCGGCGCTCTGTTACTTCGCGCCGGCATCCAGCAGCAGGCGGTTCACGCGCTGGACGAAGGTCGCCGGCTCGTCCAGCTGTCCGCCTTCGGCAAGCAGCGCTTGGTCGAACAGCAGCTGCGCCCAGTCCGCAAGGTCGTGCTCGTTCGCCTTCAGCCGGGAGACCAGCGGGTGGGTCGGATTGAGCTCCAGGATCGGACGCGACTCCGGTGCCTTCTGCCCGGCCGCCTTCAGGAGGCGCTGCAGGTGCCCGCTCATCTCATGCTCGTCGCTGACCAGGCAGGCGGCGGAATCGGTGAGCCGGAACGTGACCCGCACGTCCTTCACTCTCTCACCCAGTGCCGCTTTGACGCGCACGACGAGATCCTTGAACTCGTCTTCGGTCTTCTGCTGCTCGGCCTTCTCCTGCTCGTCGGCGAAGGTACCGAGATCGAGGCCGCCCTTGGCGACCGAGGCCAGAGCCTTGCCTTCGAATTCGTGCAGGAACGAGAGCATCCACTCGTCGACCCGCTCTGTCAGCAGCAGCACTTCGATGCCCTTCTTGCGGAAGATCTCGAGGTGCGGGCTCGAGCGCGCGCCGTCGAGCGTGTCGGCCGTCACGTAGTAGACCTTGTCCTGGCCTTCCTTCATGCGACCCACGTAGTCATTGAGCGACACCGTCGCGCCCTCGCCCGGCGCGGTCGAGGCGAAACGCAGCAGCGCCGCGATGCGCTCGCGGTTGGCTGCATCGTCGCCGATGCCTTCCTTCAGCACCTGGCCAAACTCCTTCCAGAAGGTGGCGTACTTGTCCTTCTGGTTCTCGGCGAGATCCTCGAGCAGCGACAGCACGCGCTTGGTCGAGCCTTCGCGGATCGCCTTGACGTCGCGGCTTTCCTGCAGGATCTCGCGCGAGACGTTGAGCGGCAGGTCGCTGCTGTCGATGACGCCGCGCACGAAGCGCAGGTAGGGCGGCATCAGCTGCTCGGCGTCGTCCATGATGAAGACGCGCCGCACGTAGAGCTTGATGCCGTGGCGCTGGTTGCGGTCCCACAGGTCGAACGGCGCGCGCGCCGGGATGTAGAGCAGCTGCGTGTACTCGGTGCGGCCCTCGACGCGGCTGTGAGTCCAGGCCAGTGGCTCGCCGAAATCGTGCGAGACGTGGCGGTAGAACTCCTGGTACTGCTCGTCGGTGATGTCGCCCTTGGCGCGGGTCCACAACGCATTCGCCTGGTTGACGGTCTCGTCCTCCGCGGCGGCGACCATCTCCCCCTTGTCCTTGTCCCATTTCTCTCCGCGCATGCGGATCGGCGCAGAGATGTGGTCGGAATACTTCGAGACGATCGACTTCAGCCGGTGGCCTTCGAGCAGTTCGTCTTCGCCCTCCTTCAAGTGCAGGGTGACATCGGTACCGCACTCGGCGCGCTCCGCGGACTCGATCGAGAACTCGCCGCCGCCGTCGCTTTGCCAGCGGACGGCCTCGCCGGGTGCGGTTCCCGCGCGGCGAGTCACGACCGTGACACGATCCGCGACGATGAAGCTGGAATAGAAGCCGACGCCAAACTGGCCGATCAGCTGCGCGTCCTTCTGCTGATCTCCGGTCAGCTGCGAGAAGAACTCGCGGGTGCCGGACTTCGCAATCGTGCCCAGATGTTCGATCGCGTCCTGCCGGCTCATGCCAATGCCGTTGTCCGATACCGTGATCGTGCGCGCGGACTTGTCATGGCGGATCTGGATCGCCAGTTCCCCGTGGCCCTCCATCAGGGCGGGCTGCGCAATCGACTCGAAGCGGAGCTTGTCGAGCGCGTCCGATGCATTGCTGATCAGCTCGCGCAGGAAGATTTCCTTGTTGCTGTACAGCGAATGAATCATCAGCTGCAACAGCTGCTTGACCTCGGCCTGGAAACCCAGGGTCTCCTTCATCGCCGCATCTCCCGCACCCATCTTCTTGCTCCCGTTTCGATTGACTGACCAACGAGCGGCTGCTTCCGTGGCGCCACCCGTGCGAAGTCCGCTATTTTGCCGACGATTGAGGCAGCCCGCCCGGTTTTCAAGTCCTCCGGCCGGTCCAGCGGGCATGCAGTATCGTCGGCGGCTTCCCCCACAACCGATACGGCCGGAGGAGTTCCGCGATGCGACCGAACGCGCTGCGACAGATCTGGACCGAGGGGCGCGCAGCCATCAACGCTTGGCTGACGATTCCCGATGGCTTCGCCGCGGAGACGATGGCGCACCAGGGCTGGGACTCGGTCACGATCGACCTGCAGCACGGCATCGTCGACTATGCCGCGGCGGTCCACATGCTGACTGCGATCTCCACCACACCGGCCGTGCCGATGGTGCGCGTACCGTGGCTCGAACCGGCCATCATCATGAGGTCGCTGGACGCCGGTGCCTATGGCGTCATCTGCCCGATGATCAACACGCGCGCCGAGGCGGAGCGCTTCGTTGCCTACACGCGTTACGCGCCGCACGGTACGCGCAGCTTCGGTCCGACGCGTGCGCTGCTGTATGGCGGCGCCGACTATCCGCAGCATGCCGACGCGACGATCGTGCGTTTCGCGATGATCGAGACCGCGCAGGCCCTGGAAAATGTCGACGCCATCCTGTCGGTTGAAGGCCTGGATGCGGTCTACATCGGGCCCTCCGACCTTTCCCTTTCGCTCGGCTGCCGGCCGGTGCTCGATGATGTCGACCCGCCAGCAGCGCAGGCGATCGAGCACATCCTGGCGCGCTCCCAGGCGCATGGCATCGTCGCCGGCATCCACAACGGCACCGCCGAGACCGCGAAGAAGCGGCTGGCGATGGGCTTTCGCTTCGTCTCCATCGCTTCGGATGCGCGCCTGATGGCTGCGGCTGCGCAGCAGGCACTGACGCAGGTGCGCCGCTGAAATCACGCTGATCGCGATCCCTGCACCAGCATTGCTCGCGCGCGACGCCCCCGGAACCGGTCCGACCTTGCAGACGACCCTGCCTGCACACGCGCCTCACGAAGCGCGCGGCCTGCTGCTCGGCTTCATCGGCGTGCTGATCTTCAGCCTGACGTTGCCGATGACACGAGTCGCGGTGGTCGAACTCGACCCATGGCTGATTGGACTCGGCCGGGCGGTGCTGGCGGCGCCCCCGGCGGCCCTCTATCTGTGGTGGCGTCGGGCTCCACGCCCGGGCCGTGCCCAGTTGCCACAGCTCGCAGCCGTCGCGCTCGGCGTGATCGTCGGCTTTCCGGTCTGCTCGTCGATCGGCATGAAGACCGTCCCGGCAGCGCATGGCGCCATCGTGGTCGGGGTGCTGCCGCTGGCCACAGCACTCTTTGCCGCCTGGCTCGGCGGGGAGCGTCCATCGAAGGCGTTCTGGCTGTTTGCGATCGCCGGCAGTGCGGTGGTGCTGCACTTCGCATGGCAGACCGGCGGCGGTGGATTTGCAGCGGGCGATCTCTGGCTGCTCGCTGCTGTCGGATTTGGAGCATTGGGCTACGCCGAGGGCGGCCGGCTCGCGCGCGCGATCGGCGGTCCGGAGGTGATCTGCTGGGCGCTCGTCATGGCCGCCCCGGTGCTGCTGGTCCCAGTCGCGTGGCTCGCCTGGCATCAACCGTGGCCGATTGAGCTCCGTACCACGCTCGCGTTCGGCTACGTCACCGTGTTCTCGCAGTTCCTTGGATTCTTCGCCTGGTACCGCGGACTGGCCGAAGGGGGACTGGCGCGGGTCGGCCAGGTGCAGCTGCTGCAGGTGTTCCTGACGATCGGCTTCGCCGGATTGCTGTTCGGCGAGACGATCGATACCGTCGCTTGGATATATGCAGCCGTCGTGGTCGCACTGGTCGCGGCCGGACGGCTGACATCGATACGGAGGTCTCGCGGATGAACTTCGAGTACTGCACGCTGGATGTGTTCACCGATCGCCGCTTCGGCGGCAATCCGCTGGCCGTCGTGCTCGATGCACGCGGAATCGACGACGCGACGATGCAGTCGGTCGCGCGCGAGTTCAACTACAGCGAAACCACCTTCGTGCTTCCTCCCGCCGACCCGGCGCATGCCGCACGGGTTCGCATCTTCACGCCCGGGGGCGAACTGCCCTTCGCTGGCCATCCCACCGTAGGGACCGCGTTCGTACTCGCATCGCTCGGCCGCATCGGTCCCGGTGAGCGCGACATCGTGTTCGAGGAAGCCGTGGGCCCGGTGCCGGTCAGCATCGATCGCCATGCCGACGGTTCGATTCACGGCTGCACCCTCACCACCGCGCAGTCTCCGGAACTGGTCGAGGTGATCGAGGACCTCGCTGGCGCGGCCGCGATGCTCGGCCTTGCGGCGAGCGCGGTGCCGTCCCGACCCGAGGTCTGGTCCTGCGGCGTGCCCTTCCTGGTGGTGCCGCTCGCCACTGTGGACGCGCTGTCCGCTGCCCGGCTCGATCTCGAACGGTGGCAAGCCCTGCTGGGTGACCGCAGCACGCAGAAGCTCTACCCGGTGGCCCGCAACGGCGAGGCGAGCTGGCGTGCGCGCATGTTCGCGCCCGGACTCGGAGTGGCTGAGGACCCGGCCACCGGGTCTGCCGCGGCCGCGCTCGCGGGATGGCTCGCTGAACATGCCGGCAACGATGGCCCCCAGAACTGGGAGATCCAGCAGGGGCTCGAGATGGGCCGTCCGAGTGCTATTGCGCTTTCGTACGACCAGACCGGCGGCACCGCCCGTCGCGTTCGTGTCGGTGGCCGCGCCGTGATGGTCGCCCGCGGCACGCTGTCGCTGTAGCGAGCTACAGCAGCGCACGTCCGATCGTCGCCACCGCGGTGGTCACAATACCGAGCGCCAGGTTGGTGGCGACCAGCTTGCGGATCACGTCGAGGTTCGCCGCCGCCGTCGGCCAATCGTTCGCCGCCACCGCGCGCCGCAAGCGCGGGAACGGCGCGAAGCGGATATGCAGGAAGATCCCCATCATCGCGAGGCCGATGGCAAACATCACGTGCACGGATACATGCGCGTTTGCGAATCCGCCGGCGCCGAGAATCAGACCGATGCCGCTGCCGAGGATGGCGATGATCGCGATCGTCACCCAGAAGAAGAAGCGGCCCAGCGCCGTCGCGAGCAGCGGCAGTCGCTGCGGCGGCGGCAACTGGCCCGCGGCTGCCGGGCGCACTGCGAAATGCAGCACGAACATGCCACCGACCCAGATGACCACCCCGAGAAGGTGAATGAAGAGCAGCGTCGTATAAATGAGCCTCATGCGTTATGCCTCGGGCAGCCGTGACAGAACAAACGGGGGTTTCAGCTTGGAATCGACCAGCTTGCCCTTGCGCGCACGGTGTCCGTGCTGGCCTTCCAGCTGAGCACCGACGAGCCTGACCTCGACCGGCTTGCCGGCGGAACCGCGCGTCGCGTGCAGCACCGCTCCACTGGAGATCGGAAGCGCCGCCAGCAGCTTCTCGCCATCGTCAAGGTCCATCAGCGTGACACCGCGCCCGCCGCCCGCGAGCGCCTTGATCTCGCTGGCATCGAACACCAGCACGCGCCCCTTGGCGGACAGGCAGGCGATCAACCGGTCGCTGGCCGCCTTGACGAGCTGCGGGCGCAGCGGCTCGGCACCCTCCTCGACCGTGATGAACTGCTTGCCGGCCTTCTGCCGGGACACCATGTCGCCAAGCGATGCCGCGAAGCCGTAGCCATTGCTGGTCGCCAGCAGCAGCGGCGCTTCCGGCGGGCCAGCGACATAGCTGACCAGCTTCGTCCCGGCCTCAAGCTCGATCATCGAGCTGACGGGAGCGCCATCGCCGCGCGCCGACGGCAGCTGCGCCACCGGCACCGAATACACGCGACCGTTGCTGCCGATCGCGATCATCTGGTCGACGCTGCGGCACTCGTACGCCTCATACAGTGCGTCGCCCGTCTTGAAGCCGAATTGCGCCGGATCATGGCCATGGCCGGTGCGCGCGCGCACAAAGCCTCTCTCGGAGACGATCACCGTCACCGGCTCGTCCAGCACCTTGACTTCGACGGCCGCGCGCTCGGCCTCCTCGATCAGCGTACGCCGTGCATCGCCGTACTTCTTCGCATCGTCCTCGATCTCGCGCGCGACCTGCTTGCGCAGCACGGCGTCCGATCCCAGCAGCTTGCGCAGCCCGCCCTCCTCCTTGCGCAATTCGGCCAGCTCCTGCTCGATCTTGAGACCTTCCAGCCGCGCGAGTTGCCGCAGCCGGATCTCCAGGATGTCCTCGGCCTGGCGCTCGGTCAGCTTGAACGCCTTGATCAGGTCCGCCTTCGGCTCGTCCGAGTTGCGGATCAGCTTGATGACCTTGTCGATATTCAGCAGGACCGCCTGCCGCCCCTCAAGGATGTGGATGCGATCCTCGACCTTCTGCAGCCGATGCTGGGAACGACGGCGCACCGTGTCGACCCGGAACTCGATCCACTCCAGGAGGATCTCGTTGAGCGGCTTGCAGCGCGGCCGGCCGTCGCGGCCGATCATCACGAGGTTGATCGGCGCACTGGCTTCCATGCTCGTTTGCGCCAGCAAGGTCTGCACGAACTCGTCGCGGTCGACCTTCGACGTGCGCGGCTCGAACACCAGCCGCACTGCCGCGTCCTTGCCGGACTCGTCGCGCACGGTATCGAGCACCGACAGCATCAGTTGCTTGGTCTGCTGCTGCTCCGCCGTCAGGGCCTTCTTGCCGGCCTTGACCTTCGGATTCGTGAGTTCCTCGATTTCCTCGAGCACGCGCTGCGCCGAGGCCGAAGGCGGCAGTTCGGTAACGACGAGCTGCCATTGCCCTCGCGCCAGTTCCTCGAACTCGTAGCGCGCGCGCACCTTGAGGCTGCCGCGGCCACTGGTATAGATGTCGCGGATGTCACTGCGGGACGAAATGATCTGGCCGCCGCCTGGAAAGTCCGGCGCCGGAAGCCTTGCCAGCACGTCGTCGAGCGAAGCCTTCGGATTGCCGAGCAGCAGCAACGTGGCCGCCGCCACCTCGCGCAGGTTGTGCGACGGGATCTCGGTGGCCATGCCGACCGCGATGCCCGAAGCACCGTTCAACAGCACGAAGGGCAGGCGTGCCGGCAGCAGCCGCGGCTCCTGTGTCGAGCCGTCGTAGTTCGGCATGAAATCGACCGTGCCTTCGTCGATTTCGTCGAGCAGCAGGCGCGCGATCGGTGTCAGTCGCGCCTCGGTGTAGCGCATCGCCGCCGCGCCGTCGCCGTCGCGGCTGCCGAAGTTGCCCTGGCCGTCGACCAGCGGGTAGCGCAGCGAGAAATCCTGCGCCATCCGCACCATCGCGTCATACGCGGCCTGGTCGCCGTGCGGATGAAAGCGGCCGAGCACATCGCCAACGACACGCGCCGACTTCACCGGCCGCGCCCCGGCCACCAGCCCCATCTCGTTCATCGCGAACAGGATGCGACGCTGCACCGGCTTCTGGCCGTCGGCGCCGTCGGGCAGCGCGCGGCCCTTGACGACCGAGATCGCGTAGTCGAGGTACGCCCGCTGCGCGAACTGGGCGAGCGTCAGCGAGTCGCTGCCGTCTCCGTCGCTGCCGTCACTGGCGGGAAATAGGGTCTGTTGTTCGAGCATGGAGGTGGCGCACCCAGCGGTGCCTGATGCGATTCTACGGAGCCCGGCCGGCCGGCGCCGGTCGCTACCCGATTCAGACGCGACAGCCGGCAGCGAACTCCATGTAGAGTTCGCGCGCGCGTGTTGCCACGGGGCCGATCGGCAGTTCGCGCTCGCCATACCGCGTGCACGGCATCACCTTGCCGAAATTGCCGGTGTTGAAGATCTCACGGGCAGAGTCGAGTTCTTCCGGCTTCACGGCGCGTTGCTCCACGGCGATGCCGACGTCAGACAGCAGCTGGATCACGCGCGCCCGGGTAATCCCCGCCAGGAAAGTTCCATTGGCCGCCGGCGTGACGACGGCGCCGCTTTCGGACACGAAGAACAGATTCGCGGTGGCGAACTCGGCAACGTTGCCTTCGGGATCCAGCACCACGGCATTGTTGAACCCGGCCTCGGCCGCCTCACGCAAGGCACGTGCGACGTTGGGATACAGCGCGGACGCCTTGGCGTCAGTGGTCGCGGCCAGCGGTGACGGGCGACGGCGCTGCGACAGATGCGCCGAGAATCCCGCGAAGGGCGGCAACGGCGCATCGAACACCGTCAGTGCAAACGCGCTCTTTTCCGGCACCAGCAGGCCGGCCGTTCCGAACACCAGTGGCCGGATGTACAGGTCGATATCGGCCGGGAAACGATGGATCCCTTCGATGGCGAGTCGCATCAGTTCGTCGATCGGCAGCTCAAGCGTCAGTCCCACCCGCCGTGCGGAGTCATAGGTGCGCGCGCAGTGCGCACGCAGGTCCGGCGCCATGCGATGGATCGAGCGCGCGCCGTCGAAGATCGTCGAAGCGAGCCAGACGCTGTGATCCATCGCACCGATCAGCGGGACGTTGCCGTCGTGCCATGCGCCTTCGAAATATGTCGTGTGCAGCGGAGTCTCCTAGTGCATCAGTGACCGCTCGCGACCGGTGCCGCGGCGATCGATGAAAAGCTTGATGAAGTCGTCGCCGGGCATCGGCCGGGCAAACAGATACCCCTGCGCGGCATCGCATCCCAGATGCTGCATCCAGGTCTGCTGCGCCTGCGTCTCGATCCCCTCCGCAGTGACGCTGATGCCGAGCGAGCGGGCCATCTCGATCACCGCCTTGACGATCGTCAGTGTGCGGGCATCGCGCATGCACTCGACGGTAAAGCTGCGGTCGATCTTCAGCCGATGGATCGGCAGGTCGCGCAGGTGTGCGAGGCTCGAAAAACCAACGCCGAAATCGTCGAGCGCCAGGCGTACCCCGGCATTGCGCATGCGCACCAGGTTCTCGCGTGACACTGCCGACGTATCGAGCAGCCCCGTTTCCGTGACCTCCACCTCGATCTCCGAGGGCGCCACTTCGTAGGCGTTCAGCACGTCGAGCAGCCCCTCGACGCAGCCGAGCTGGCGCAGCTGCACGCCGGACATGTTGATCGCCACAGGCGGGACGTCGAGCTGCAGATGGCGCCATTCCTGGCGCGCGCGGCACGCTTCGCGCAGCACCCAGTCGCCCAGGCCGACGATCAGGCCGGACTCCTCCGCGATCGGGATGAACTCGGCGGGCGAGATGTCGCCCAGTTCGGCATCGCGCCATCGGATCAGCGCCTCGGCACCGATCATCTTGCCGTCGGCAAGCGACACCAGCGGCTGGTAAAACAGCTTGAAGTCGCGCGACTCGACCGCCTTGCGGAGCCGCTGTTCGAGCCGCAACCGCAGGTCGACGCGCCGCGCCACCGTCTGCGTATAGAACGCATAGGTGCGGCGGCCGCTGTCCTTCGCCTGGTACATCGCCGCATCGGCAGCGTTCAACAGCGAGTCGAGATCGATGCCGTCCTGCGGGAAGAAGCTGATGCCGACGGACGCTGTCACGGCGATCTCCATGCCGAGGATGCGCGCCGGCTCGCAGATCGCATCGATCAGCTTGCGCGCGACCTCGACCGCAGCATCCGGTCGCTGCAGATCCACCAGCAGCACGACGAGTTCATCTCCGCCGCGACGCCCGAGCAGGTGAGGCTCGCCGACGACATCGCGCATGCGGCTGGCGACGATCGCGAGCATCTCGTCGCCGACGCGGTGACCGTAGCCATTGTTGAGCAGGCGGAAATTGTCGAGATCGATGAACAGCAGCGAGCATCGCTTGCCTTCGGCGTAGGACGTCGCCAGCAGCCGCCCGGCGCGCTCGTCGAAAGTCTGGCGGTTCGACAGTTGCGTGAGTGCATCGACGGTCGCGAGCCTCTCGATGCGCTCCTGCGCCCGGATCTGCTCGCTGATGTTCTTGCCGATTCCGCGGTAGCCGCGGAAGTTGCCTTCGGCATCGAACACCGGATCGCCGCTGGTCAAGTGATAGACCAGCGAGCCGTCGGGCATCCAGCGACGGAACATCACGTCACGGAACGGGCGGTGGGCAAGCAGCGTGGCGCGATGCTCGTCCCATGAGGACGGCTGGATCAGTTCGCCGGGCAGCTCCCAGCGGTGCTTGCCGATGACCTCGTCCTCGCTCAGGCCGAACGATCCCCGCGCGCCCTGGCGCAGCACCGTGAAGCGCAGGCTGTCGTCCATTTCCCAGTACCAGTCGGACGAGAGCTCGGTCAGTGCGCGGAAACGTGCCTCGCTGTCGGAAATGCGCGCGATCAGCGACTCGCGTTCGGTCACGTCCCAGGCCAGGCCGCGATAGCCGACGAACTCACCACGCTCAAACACCGGCTGGCCGGCGAGCTCGTAATACGCGATCTCCTCGCCGTTGCGCAGCTTAAGCTTGAAGTTCCGGAACGACTCGCGCCTTACCACCCGCTCGCGCAGCACCGACCAGTCGACCGGAAATGCCGGATCGATGTGTTCGATCTCCCAGAAGCGGCGATTCAGCGTCCATGCCGCGAAGCGCTCCTGCCGCGCCGGTTCACCGCGCACCGCGGTAACCCGCAGATCGGTATCCGTCTCCCAGTACCACTCGGTCGCGAGCATCGTGAGCGCACGGAATCGCTCCTCGCTGCGCCGCAGCGCTGCCAGCATGTCCTCGCGCTCGGTGACCACGCGCCCGGCACCGTAGTAGCCCTGGAACTCGCCTTTCTCATCGAAGATCGGCTTGCCGGTGACCGCGATCCACATCGGCGAGCCGTCGCCGCGACGGGCGCGGTACGTGAACCATGGAAACGGCTGCCGCTGCGCGACTCGCGCCCGGTACTCCGCGTACTGGTTCGGGTCGGCCTCGAAACCGGGCATCTCCTCGCGGCGCTGTCCGAGCAGGCGGTCGGGCGCGGCCTTGACGTGCTCCTCCATCGCGGCGGAGAACTCGACGAAGCGGCCTTCGGCATCCTGGCGCCAGAACCAGTCGTAGGTCAGCGCCGCGAGATCGTCGATCAGCTTGCGGCGCTTGCTGAGCTCATGCTCGATGACCTTCTGTTCCGTGACATCGCTGCGGAAGCTGATGATGCCGCCGCTCGCCGTCCGGCAATCGGTCATCAACAGCCAGCGCCCCCGATGATGGCGTGCCACCTCGCTCACTTCCGAGCCGCTGCGACGGCGGCGTTCGCCATCGGCGATGAAGTCCACCAGCGTGCGCCCGTCGATGACATCGGCCGGGGCAACTCGGTAATACGCGGCCATCAAGTCGCGGTAGCTGCGGCCGGGAACGAGCTCAGCCTGCAACTCCGAATACAGCGTGCGATAGGCTTCATTGCATCCGATCAAGACGTCGCCGGCATCCCACAACGCGACGCCGACATTCATCGACTCGATCGACTCTTCCCACAGCCGTGCACGGTCACGCGCGCGGCGCTGTGCGTCCCGGACGATCGCCATCCAGGCGAGCACCAGGAGGCCCAGCACAAGGGCAACAATGCGCTGCGCCCAGACCAGGAATGGCATCAGCGCGGGATTGGCGCTCTGCACGGTCTGAGGCAGCAGCCATGGCGCCAGGAGGCTCGCGAGCAGCGCTGCCGCCAGCGCACCGATGCACCAGCTCAGCCACGCCGGTCTGGGTATGGCAATCGCTGCGTCAACGGTGAACGGCGGACTTGCGGTGCCGCCGGATGACTTCCCCTGTGTCATGCGGGATTTCTGGTTTGGTGTCCGCCCTGGCGGCCGCGCGCAAGTATGCGCGCAAGGCACGCCCCCAAAAAAGACCCGTTCAGGGGAGCCAGGCCGTCGAACCACCGGTTCGCGTTGCTGCTAGACGTCTGCATCGACCTCGTGGCCGTGCTCCTCAAGCCAGGCGCGTCGCGCCTGGCTTTCGGCGCGGCCCATCAGCATCGTCATCGTCGCCGCGGTCTTCTCGGCCGGGAGATCGCCGAGCCCGACACGCAGCATGCGACGCGTGTCGGGATTCATCGTCGTCTCCCAGAGCTGCTCCGGGCTCATCTCACCGAGCCCCTTGAACCGCGCGATGCTCCAGGCCGACTCCTTGACGCCCTCATCGCCCAGCTTCTCCAGCGTCGCATCGAGCTCGGCGTCATCGAGGCAATAGATGCGACGCGCCGGGCGCTTTCCCTGCGCATTGACGTCGACCCGGAACAGCGGCGGCCGGGCGACGAAGATGTGGCCGCGGTCGACCAGTTGCGGGAAGTGCCTGAAGAAGAGTGTCAGCAGCAGCACCTGGATGTGCGAACCATCGACATCGGCATCGGCGAGGATGCAGATCTTGCCGTAGCGCAGCCCCTCGAGATTCACGTCGTCCGACGGGCCGTGCGGATCGACGCCGATCGCCACGGCGATGTCGTGCACCTCGGCGTTGCCGAACAGCCGATCGCGCTCGACTTCCCAGGTATTGAGCACCTTGCCGCGCAGCGGAAGGATCGCCTGGAACCCCTTCTCGCGACCCATTTTTGCCGAACCGCCCGCCGAATCCCCCTCCACGAGGAACAGCTCGTTGCGTGTAATTTCGGTCGATTCGCAGTCGGTGAGCTTGCCCGGAAGCACGGCCACCGCGGAGCCCTTCTTCTTCTCGACTTTCTGTCCCGCCCGGGCGCGCGCCTGCGCCTGCCGGATCACCAGTTCCGCCAGCTGACGACCCTCGTTCGGGTGCTGGTTCAGCCAGAACTCGAAGTGCGGCCGCACGAAAGTGGACACCAGCCGTAGTGCGTCGCGGCTGTTCAGGCGCTCCTTGATCTGGCCCTGGAATTGGGGATCGAGCACCTTCGCAGAGAGCACGAAGCTCGCGCGCGCGAACACGTCCTCCGGCAGCAGCTTCACCCCCTTCGGAAGCAGCCCGTGCGCATCGACGAACGCGCGCACCGCGTTGAACAGGCCATCGCGCAGGCCGGCCTCGTGCGTTCCCCCGGCCGGGGTCGGGATCAGATTCACATAGGACTCGCGGGTCACCGGGCCGTCCTCGGTCCAGACCACGACCCAGTTCGCGCCCTCGCCCTCGGCGTATGTCTGATCCTCAGCATCAGCGAAACCGCTCGACTCGAACGGAGGCAGCAGCGGATCGACCGGCAGAGACGCCAGCAGATACTCGCGCAGGCCGCCCTCGAAGCGCCAGTGCTGGACTGTCCCCGTTTTCTCGATCGTCAGCGTGACTTCCGTACCCGGCAGCAGCACGGCCTTGCTGCGCAGCAGGCGCTCCAGTTCATCGACCGGCACCTGCGGCGAATCGAAATACTTGACGTTCGGCCATGCACGCACGCGCGTGCCCGTATTTTTGGCCTGGCCCTTGGCCGCCGCCGATCGCAACGGCTGGCTGACCTCCCCGTCGGCAAATCCAATCGTGTGCAACTTGCCATCGCGAAAGACGGTGACATCGAGCTTCGCGGACAGCGCGTTCGTCACCGACACGCCGACGCCGTGCAACCCGCCGGCAAACGAGTACGCGCCGCCGGCGCGCTTGTCGAACTTGCCGCCGGCATGCAGGCGCGTGAACACGATCTCGACGACCGGCGCCTTTTCCTCCGGATGCAACCCGACCGGGATGCCGCGCCCGTCGTCTTCGACCGTGACGGAGCCGTCCGTATGCAGGGTGACATCGATGCGATGTCCGAACCCGGCCAGGATCTCGTCCGAGGCGTTGTCAATGATCTCCTGGATGATGTGCAGCGGGCTGTCGGTACGCGTGTACATGCCCGGGCGCTGGCGCACAGGCTCCAGACCCTTGAGTACGCGGATCGATGCTTCGGCGTAATCGCCGGCGCGCCGCGTTTCACTGCGTGGTTTGCCTTGCATGCAGAGCCCGCCCAGTTATCCCCAGTCGCTGTGGAAATCAATGCCCCGACCGCCCGCGAAACCGCGCCATTGCTTGCTGGCGTCGGCGTGATTACGAATTGGGCAATTGCGGCAGAAGAGTCCGCGCTGCGGCAGTCATCTCCTCGGCCTCGCCGATTGCTCGGCGGCGGGATTCTACGTGAGCGTCGTCGCTATACTGCCCGCGCTCCCCGTAGTTCAACGGATAGAACAAGTGCCTCCTAAGCGCTAGATCTGGGTTCAATTCCCGGCGGGGGGACGCCCGCGCAGGTTCTTCTCGCCTGCGCGAGAAGAGCCCGCGGGCGCGTCATGGCGCTTGCAAGCGCCATGAGCGCTTCCAGAGCCGTGGGCAGCATTACGAATTGCCTGCGCGCGGGCCGCGGCGCCAGGCTCGATCCCCGGACCCGCTAAGCTGCCGCATCCTCTCGAGGCGCCCGGTCATGCCGTCCATTCAAGCCAACTTCGACAACCTGCTCCGCTTCGGTGGCGCCGCCATCATCGTCATCGGCATCTTCCTGGTGCTGCAGCCGTTTATCTCGGCGATGGTGTTTGCGGGCGTGCTGGCGATCGCCACCTGGCCGCTGTTCGAACGACTGAAGTCATCGGTTGGCGGCAATTCGACCCTCGCGGCGACGGTGATGCTGGTGATGATCCTCGTTCTCGTGATCATTCCGATCACGCTGTTGTCGGCTGCGGCCGCCGACAAGCTCCCGCTCGCGGTCGACACGATCAAGGGCTGGACCAAGGGCGGATTGCACGCCCCCGAGACGCTGAAAAGCATTCCGGTGATTGGTGAACGGGCGTACAGCCAGCTGGAAGCACTGCTGATCGACCGCGAGAAACTCGCCGCGCTGCTGCAGCGCGCGATCGAGCCCGCCGGTCGTCTGTCGCTTGCCTTCGTCCGTGTCCTGGGCGACGGCATCCTGCAGCTGCTGCTCGTGGCCTTTATCGTCTTCTTCTACTACCGCGACGGCGATCGCATCGTGGCCGTCCTCCGGCGGGTGTCCGACCGACTTTCCGGACGGCTGAGCACCGAGGTGATGACGATCGTCACCGGCACCACGCGCAGCGTCTTCATTGGCATCGTCGGCACGGCGGCGGCGCAGGCCATCGTTGCACTGATCGGCTTTCTGATCGCGGGCGTGCCAGCTGCGTTCATGCTGTCCATCGCCACCTTCGTACTGTCGGTCGTGCCGATGGGGCCCGTGCTGATCTGGGGCGCCGCGGCCATCTGGCTCTACGTTCAGGGCGAGACCGGCTGGGCCATTTTCATGGTCATCTGGGGTGCGGTTGTCATCAGCAGCATCGACAATTTCGTGAAACCGATTCTGATAGCACGCGGCTCGACGCTTTCGCTGGGGATGATCTTCCTTGGTGTCCTCGGCGGCGTTATCGCGTTTGGCTTCATTGGTGTGATCCTCGGGCCGGTGCTCCTCGCACTCGGGGTCGCGCTGGGTCGCGCCTGGGTGAGCGCACAGGACGGCCGCGCGCCCGAGGTAATCCCCGTGCAGCCGACAGCGGGCGCCTCGGCCCAGGCGACACTCGGAGTTGGCGAGAAGTAGGCGAGGACTAGGTGGCTACGGTGCGTAGCCAGTTCGTGCGGTAATGCCGCAACTCGCCGATCGATTCGTAGATGTCCGCCAGCGCCTCATGGCGGCTTTTCTTCTCGAATGAGCGATAGACGGCCGGGTTCCAGCGCCGCGCCAGCTCCTTGAGCGTGCTGACGTCGAGGTTGCGGTAGTGGAAGCACGCCTCGAGCCGCGGCATCCAGCGCGCCATGAACCGGCGGTCCTGGCAGATGGAGTTGCCACACATCGGCGACTTCCCGGCGGGCACGTGGGTCAGCATGAAGGCGATCAGCGCATCACTCGCTTCGTCTTCGTCCAGCACGGAGGCGCGGACCCGCTCGGTCAGTCCGGACCGACCGTGCGTGGCCGTGTTCCAGCTGTCCATGCCGAGCAGCACGCGCTCCGGCTGCCGGACGACGAGGACCGGCCCTTCCGCCACGACTTCGAGCTCGGCGTCGGTGATGACCATGGCAACTTCAAGGACGCGGTCCGAATCCGGATTGAGCCCGGACATCTCCATGTCCACCCAGACCAGGTTGGTGTCGCTGTAGCGCTCGCCGCGTGGGACAGATTCGAGGGGGGGCTGTGACATAATTTCCGCGTTGCTCGATCGAGGCGCAACGATCGATACAAAAGGCGCGCGATTGTCGCATGGCAAGCCGCGCGCCCTGACGTTTCAGGCACTCCCGCACGGTCTCACGATTGCGCACTTCATCCATGTCGCAGACGCTTTCAGTTGCTTTCGTCGTTTTCCTGCTGCTGATGGTCGGGCTGAAATACTGGCTCGCCTGGCGCCAGGTCCG
>Ga0316613_10000498_pt1 | contig 31574 bp, 28 predicted proteins | sample OWC_soil_day10_C_2_FD_207647 | JGI IMG/M metagenome (GOLD analysis project Ga0316613, IMG submission 207647) | Wetland soil microbial communities from Old Woman Creek delta, Ohio, United States - OWC_soil_day10_CT_b | ecosystem: Environmental > Terrestrial > Soil > Wetlands | place: USA: Ohio...
AACGCCTCGGCCGCGTCGGAATATTTCTTCTGCTCCGCCTTCTTTTCCCCGATGGCGAGGAGTTCGGCGGCGCCGAGGTGGGTCTGCTTGGACAGCTTCGCGGAACAGCCGGGGGACATCAGCAGGAAGCAGAGGGCCAACGCGGGAAGCGGTGCGTTGAGGGCCTTTCGCATGGGGATCGACGGTAGTATAGCGGGCCGGAAAAGTCAAACCGGGCGGTGGAAAGGGCGAAAACCCGGTTCCATTCTCCGCGGCCCGTGGTACACTGCATCGGCGCGTCCGGAAGGGGGCCGTCGCCCCCGCCGCCCGGGGCGCAATTTTCCTGCGGAGGTTTCTCATGGAACGGTTCGGTAGAGGACTGCTCGCTGCTGCCGGCATCGCACTGTCCGTCGCCCTGTGCGGCGGCGTCATGGCGGCGGAAACGATCAAGGTGGGGGTTCTGCTCCCCCTGACCGGCGCGCAGGCGAAGTTCGGCGAGATCGAGAAGAAATCCTTCGAAATGGCGGCCGAGGAGATCAACGCCAAGGGCGGGGTGAACGGGAGGAAGATCGAGCTGCTCTTCGAGGACGACACCGGGAAGCCGGACGTCGGGCGTTCGGGGGTCGAGAAGCTGATCTCCCGGGAAAAAGTGCCCGTCATCACGGGCGGCTACTCCAGCTCCGTCACCGCGGCGGCCGCGCCCGTCGCCCAGCAGTTCAAGGTGCCGTTCGTCATCTGCACCGGGTCGGCGGACGACATCACCGAGAAGAAGTACGACTACATATTCCGCATCAACCCCCCGGCCAGCGAATACCCCAACGCCGTGAAGAGTTTCCTCCAGGAAGTGGGGAAAGACGTCAAGACCGCCGCGCTCCTATACGAAAACAGCTCGTTCGGCCAGTCCAGCTCGAAGTCCTTCGAGGACGACGCCAAGGAACTCGGCCTGAAGATCGTGGTGAAGGAAGGGTACCAGGCCGGCGCGATCGACTTCAAGCCGATCCTCACGAAGGTCAAGGCGGCGAACCCCGACATGATCTACATGGTTTCCTACGTCATGGACGCCTCCCTGCTGATGCGCCAGTCGAAGGAGCTCCGGATCAACCCCAAGATGTTCGTCGGCGGCGGGGCCGGGTTCACGCTCCCCGAATTCGCCAAGAGCGCGGGCGACGCGGGGGAGGGCGTTTTCTCCGCCACGCTCTGGGTCGAGACCTTGCCGTTCCCGGGTGCCAAGGATTATTTCAACAACTTCAAGAAGAAGTTCGGCTACGAGACCGAATACCATGGCGCAGAGGCGTACGCGGCGATGTACGTCGTCGCAGACGCCCTGAAGCGGGCGAAGGGCATCACACCCAAGGACGTGCGGGACGCCCTGGCCACGACGGACATGAAGACCGCCTTCGGGCCGGTCAAGTTCGTCTCGTACGACAAGAAGACCCAGCAGAACAAGCTCGACACGTACCTGGTCCAGTGGCAGAAGGGGGAACTCGAGGCGGTGTGGCCGAAGGGCGTGGCCACGAAGCCATATATCTACCCGACACCGCCCTGGGACAAGCGCAAGTAATCACTCCGGGCGGGTTTTCCTGTTCGCGGCCGCCGGGCGGATGACCGCTTCCGCCCGGCGGCCTCATCAATCGGCCCCGGGGCCGATGCGCTGGGAGATGGCATGGACGTTTTCCTGCAGACCCTCGTGGCGGGGATCCTCAAGGGCGGCCTGTACGCCCTGATCGGGATCGGGATGACGCTCATCATGGGCGTCATGGGGATCATCAACCTGACCCACGGGCAGTTGATGATGGTGGCGATGTACGTGACCTACGTCCTCAACACGATGGGGGTCGACCCGTACATCTCGCTCTTCGTCGCCATGCCCCTCCTGTTCATGCTCGGCGTGGCGATCCAGAAGTTCCTCCTGAACCCCCTCATCAAGGCGGATACGATCCTCCCCGAGAACCAGGTGCTCATGACCGTGGGGATCGGGATGGTGCTGACCGAAATCATCCGGTTCATCTTCTCGTCGGACTACAAATACATCACCACCACGTATTCCAACGAGACCTTCTTCCTGGGGAATATCTCCTTCAGCATGGCCCTGATGATCGCGTTCGGGATCGCCCTCGTCTTCACCGCCGCCATGTTCTTTTTCCTCATCAAGACGGACCTGGGGCGCTCCATCCGGGCGACCGCCCAGGACAAGGACGCGGCGACCCTCATGGGCGTGAACACGGGGCGCATCACGGTGATCACCTTCGGGCTGGGGGCCGGGCTGGTGGCCGCCGCGGGATGCCTGCTCGCGCCGGTCTACTACATCTTCCCCGACCTCGGGGGGCCCTTCACGGCCAAGGCCTTCATCATCACCATCCTGGGGGGGCTGGGATCGACGGTGGGGGCCATCTTAGGGGGAGTGACGCTGGGGCTGGCCGAAAGCATGGGGGCGACGTACTTCGGCATGGAGTACGAGGACATCATCGGCCTGACCATCTTCGTGCTCGTGCTTCTCTTCCTGCCGGGCGGCTTCAAACGCCTGACGAAGGTGTAGGGGCGCGACGTGAAGAAGCACCTCCTCCCCCTCGTTTTCGTCGCCCTGCTCGCGGCCCTGCCGCTGGCCCTGAAGGACAACTACTACCTGCACCTGATGATCCTCTTCCTGATGTGGGTCGTCATCGGGTCGGCGTGGAACCTCATCGCCGGGTACACGGGACAGGTTTCCTTCGGGGATGCCGCCTTCTTCGGCTGCGGGGCATACACCGCGGGCATGCTGGCGACCCACCTCGAGATCTCGACCTGGTGGGGGCTGGCCCTCGGGGGCTTCACCGCCATCGCGGTGGGCCTCCCCTTCGGGTGGATCTGCTTCCGGATGCGCGGCGCCTACTTCGCGCTGGCGACGCTGGCGCTGAACGAGGTCCTGCGGCACGTCGCGACCATCGCGGAAAAATACACCGGCGGCATGGTCGGCATCCTCATCATGCCCACCTTCACGTCGAAGGTCCCCTACTATTACATCGCCATGGCGATGGCGGTGGCGAGCCTCGCCAGTCTCCAGTGGGTCGTGCGGTCGAAGCCGGGGTACTACTTCGTCTCCATCCGGGAGGACCAGGACGCGGCGGAGAGCCTGGGGATCGACACGCACCTCTACAAGATGCTCTCCCTCGCGTACGCGGCGTTCTGGACCGGGATCGCCGGCGCCCTCTACATGAACTACATGGGGTTCATCGACCCCCACGTCGTCTTCAACCTGCACGACATCTCCATCATGGCCATCCTCGTCGGCATCGTCGGGGGCGTCGGGACGGTCTACGGACCCGCCGTCGGCGCCTTCGTGATGGTCACCGTCCAGGAGATGTTCCGGTCCGGTTTTTTCGGCCTCTTCAAGTGGCTGGGCGCCGCCTCCGGTTCCGACAGCCTGGTCAAGGTCGCCGAGGTCCTGACCCAGGCGCACGTCCTCGGATTCGGGATCCTGGTGGTCCTGGTGATCCTCGTCCTTCCCAACGGGATCGTCGGCGACTGGCCGAAGATCCGCAAGAGCGTCTTCCGCTCGAAACCCTCGGCGTAAGGAGCAGGGCATGGCGTACTTCCAGGTCGACAAGCTGGTGAAATATTTCGGGGGCCTGGCCGCGGTCAACGGGGTGTCCTTCGAGGTGGGGAAGGGAGAGATCTTCGGGCTCATCGGCCCCAACGGCTCCGGGAAGACGACGACCTTCAACATGATCAGCGGCTACCACCGGCCCACCTCCGGGAGGGTGCTCTTCCAGGGGAGGGAGATCCACCGGTTGCCGACGCACAAGATCTGCCACCTGGGCATCGGGCGGACGTTCCAGGTCGTCAAGCCCCTGGGGCGGATGACCGTCCTGGACAACGTGATCGCCGCGGCGTACTCCCGGGTGAACACGCATCACAAGGCGAGGGAGGAGGCTCTGAAGGCGATCGACTTCTGCGGCCTCACGCCGGTCAAGGACGTGCTGGCTAAGGCGCTGCCGATCGCCGGGCGCAAGCGGCTGGAGATCACCCGCGCGATGGCCACGAAGCCGGACCTGCTCCTTCTCGACGAGACGGCGGCGGGACTGAACCCCTCCGAGCTCCTGGATGCCATCGACCTGATCCAGAAGATCCGGGCGAGCGGCACCACGATCATCATCATCGAGCACATCATGCACGTGATCATGACCATCTCCGACCGGATCCACGCGATCAACTTCGGCCAGACGATCGCAGAAGGGACGCCGAAGGAAGTGGCGGCGAACCAGGCGGTGATCGAGGCGTACCTGGGGACGGACTATGCTTAGGGTGTCGGGGATCGACGTGTTCTACGGGGACCTCCAGGTCCTTTGGGACGTCTCTTTCGAGGTGCGCGACAAGGAGATCCTCGTCCTGGTGGGCGCCAACGGCGCAGGGAAATCGACCACCCTCAAGACGATCTCGGGCCTCCTCAAGCCCCGGAAGGGGACCATCGAGTTCGACGGCGTCCGCCTCGACCAGCTTCCGCCGGACCGGGTGATCGGCCAGGGGGTGGTCCACGTCCCCGAAGCGCGGCGGCTGTTCCGCGAGATGTCGGTGGAGGAGAACCTCATCATGGGATCCCTCTCCCCCGAGGCGAAGAAGAAGCGGTACGAGACGATGGACTGGGTGTACCAGCTCTTCCCGCGGATGAAAGAGCGCCGGAAGCAGGCCGCCGGGACGATGAGCGGCGGGGAGCAGCAGATGTGCGCCATCGGCCGCGGGCTGATGGCCCTGCCGAAGATCCTGATGTTCGATGAGCCGTCGCTGGGGCTTTCCCCCATCCTTGTCCAGGAGGTTTTCCAGATCGCGAAACGGATCAACCGGGAGGGGGTCACGGTCATGCTCGTGGAGCAGAACGTCCGCCAGACGCTGGCGATGTGCGACCGCGCCTACGTGCTGGAGAACGGCCGGGTCGTCCTGGAGGGGACCGGCAAGGACCTCACGAACGATCCCCACGTCAAAGAGGCGTACCTTGGGATCTGAGGGTCCCACCCGAACCCAGGGGTGTTCCTGCTGTCGGGAACAGGGGCCGGGTTAGGCGGATGCGGATCACTTGTGTCTCCGGGGACATCCGCTCCGTCCGCGCGGACATGGTGGTGGTGAACCTGTTCGAGGGGGAGAAGCGCCCCGGGGGCGCCACCGCCGCGGTGGACGCCGCGATCGGCGGGGGGATCGCGGCGGCGATCCGCGACGGAGACTTCCAGGGAAAGGCGGGGGACACCCTCTTCCTGCGCCCCGCCCGCAGCATCGCCTCCCCGCGGGTGCTCGTCGTAGGGCTGGGGAAGAAGGAGAAATTCTCCCCGGACCATGCCCGCCAGGCCGCCCTGCCCGTCGTGAAGCTCGCCAGGAAGCTGAAACTCTCCTCCGTCGCCTCCGTCGTCCACGGAGCGGGCGCGGGGGGCGTCGATCCCCGGACCGCGGCGCGGTTCTGCGCCCTCGGAGCCTCCCTGTCGTCCTTCGAGTTCGACCGGTACAAGGCGGAGAAGGGGCACCGGGTCTCCCGGTTCCTGTTCGTGGAGCGGGATGCGAAGGTTCTCCCCGCGGTGCGCGCAGGGGCATCCCACGGGGCGCGGCTGGGCGAGGCGATCAACTGGGGCCGCGCCCTCGTTGCGACCCCGCCGGCGGAACTGCGGCCCGGGGATCTGGCGCGCCTCGCCAGGGGTATCGGCCGGGGGATCGGCGCGGGCGGCAGGCGGATCCGCGTCCGGGCCCTCGGCGTGCCGGACCTCGTCGCCCTTTCGGCCGGCGGAATCCTGGCGGTCGCGAAGGGGAGCGCCGCGCCGCCGCGGCTGATCGTAGCGGAGTACCGCGGCGGAAGGCCGGGAGCGCCCTGGACCGCGCTGGTCGGGAAGGGGGTGACGTTCGACACCGGGGGGATCTCCCTCAAGAAGTGGGAGGGGATGGAGAAGATGAAGTACGACATGGCCGGAGGGGCCGGGATGCTGGCCGCCGTGCGCGCCGCCGCCGCCCTCGGGATCCGGCGGAACCTCGTGGCCGTGGTCCCCGCGGTGGAGAACATGCCTTCCGGGACGGCGTACCGTCCCGGGGACGTTCTGCGGATGATGTCGGGAAAGACCGTCGAGATCCTGTCCACCGACGCCGAGGGGCGCCTGGTCCTCGCCGACGCGATGACCTATGCCGTGAGGAAATACCATCCGGCGGAGATCGTCGACGCGGCGACCCTCACGGGGGCGTGCGTGGTGGCGCTGGGAAGCGTGAACATGGGGATGATGGGGAACGACGCGGGGATGCTGGACCGCATGAAGTCGGCCTCGGCGGCCTCGGGCGAGAAGGCCTGGGAGCTGCCGCTCCACGAGGAATATTTCGAGCAGATCAAGAGCGAGATCGGCGACCTGAAGAACATCGGCGGCGGCGAGGCCGGGACCATCACGGCGGGGTACTTCCTCAAGGAGTTCGCGGGGGAGACGCCCTGGGTCCACCTGGACATCGCAGGGACGGCCTGGGTGGAGAAGGAGAAGCGGGGATACGCAGCGGGACCATCGGGCGTCCCGGTGCGCATCCTCGTGGAATACCTCTCCGCCGGACCGCCGGGCTGACGGCTGACAAGGACGACGGACGGCGGCCCGATGACAGACACTCCTGCCTCCCGTCCCGGAGAAATTCCCAACATCCGGTGTCCGCACTGCACCATCCAGATCCCCGCGGACGTTTCGGTGTGCCCGTACTGCCTCCGGTCGGTGTTCAGGGAGCGGCGCGAGCGCGATCGCGTGGAGAGCGGCCCGGTGGATCTCCGGCATCGCCTCGTCCCGCCCGATCGGTTCCCCGCCCTGAACCGCCTCTGGGGTGAGCATGGAAAGTGGCTGAAGATCGCAGCACCGGTCCTTCTCGCAGCCCTCGCCCTCTGGGGCGCCTACGGACTCTGGTCGGGGCTGAAGGTGACGGTGACGCCGGACAGCGCCTTTCTCATCGAGGCGAAGAAGGAGACGGGCGGGCCGAACGTCCTGCTGAGGGGGACGCTGACCAACCGCGGGGAGGACATCCCCGACCTCTCCCTCCGGTCGATCGGAGTGATCGTGGAACTCCGGTACCGGGACGGCAGGACGGAGCGCCGCCGCGCCTTCCCGAAGTCCCTCTACCGCGGGGAGGGAGCGTTGATGCGGGGTGAGACGGGTTCCTTCGAGATCGAGGTGCCCAAGGAGGTCTCGGCCGTGACGCTGCGCGGGGAGATCGTGGATCTGGGCGAGGACCGGAAGTTCATCCCCGCCGGGCAGGCTCCCCGGCTTCCCCCGACGCAAAAAACGAGGTGAGGCACGCCCGGGTCCGGAGGCAGCGGGGTCCCGGGTGCGCCGCGAGCCGTTCCCGGAGGGCGAGCAGGTCCCCGAAGGTGTCCACGTCGCGCTCCCGGCGGAGGAACGAGAAGGGAGCCCCGGTGGCCCGGCAGCGCGCGGCCGTCTCCCGGAGGACCGCCTCCGTGCTCCAAGGAATCCCTTCGAACAGGCGGACATCGGGAAAGGTCAGGCCGAAGAGATAATATCCCCCGTCCGCGGCAGGACCGAGTACGGCGCCGGCCCCCGCCCGGAGCTCCCGGAACGCCAGGCGCACGCGCCCGGCGGTGAGGCCGGGGCAGTCCGCCCCTGCGAGGACGACGCGCCGCGCCCCACCGCGGAATAAGAGCGAAGCGGCGCTGAGCATCCGCTCCCCCAGATCCCCGCCGCGCTGGGGGAGGAACTCGAAACCGGCGAAGGGTGCGCCGCAGGTCCTCGTGACAGACTCCGGGGGGTCGAGGAAGAGGAACCGGCGGACGCCCCGCAGGGAGGCCAGTTCCTCCGCGGTGTCCTCGAGGAGGGCGGAGCATAGGCGGGCGGCCTCTTCGTGCGACAGGGGGGGGCACAGGCGGGTCTTCACCCGGCCGGGCGACGGTTCCTTCGCCAGCAGCGCGAGCGCCTCGAGCGATCCCATCCCGCCATCCCCTTTCCGCCGCAGCGAGGTCCCCCATGAATATGGCAGCCGCATGCCCCGCCGCGCCATCCCCCCGGATCTCCCCGCCTGCGCTTGCCAGCCCGGAGTCCGGAGTGTAGAATACCTCGCTTCACCGTAATCGACCGCAGGGGAGCCCCATGAAGGAAAAGGAAACCGCCGTCCTGAACATCGGCCTGCCGAGCGGGAGCCTGCAGGATTCCACGCTGCACCTGTTCCGGAAGGCGGGGTTCCCCATCAACGTCGGTTCCCGGAGCTACATCCCGACGATCGACGATCCCGAACTCTCCGGTCTCCTCATCCGGGCACAGGAGATGGCGCGGTACGTCCAGGACGGCATACTCGATCTCGGTCTCACGGGCAGGGACTGGGTGCTCGAGCAGAACGCGCGGGTCAAGGAGGTGTGCTCCCTCCTGTACGCCCGCGGCGGGCTTCGCCCCGTCCGGTGGGTGGTGGCGGTGCCCAACGACTCGCCCATCCGCCGTCTCCAGGACCTCCAGGGGAAGAGGATCGCCACCGAACTCGTCCAGTTCACGCGCCGCTACATGAAGGAAAAGGGGATCGAGGCGCAGATCGAGTTCTCCTGGGGCGCCACCGAGGTGAAGGCGCCGCGCCTCGCGGACGCGATCGTGGAACTGACCGAGACGGGGAGCAGCCTCCGGGCGAACAACCTGCGGATCGTGGAAACGATCCTCGAATCCACCACCGTCCTGATCGCCAACAGGGACTCCTGGAAGGAACCGTGGAAGCGCCAGAAGATCGAGAACATCGCCATGCTTCTCCAGGGGGCCCTTCGGGCGGAGGAGAAGGTGGGTCTCAAGATGAACGTGGGGCGGGCGGACCTCGACCGGATCCTCCGGGTTCTCCCCGCGATGCAGAACCCCACGATCTCCACGTTGAGCGAGGCGGGATGGTTCTCCCTCGAGGTCATCGTGGACGAGAAGACCGTTCGGGAGCTGATCCCCGTGCTGAAGAAGGAAGGCGCATCCGGGATCGTCGAGTACCCCCTGAACAAGGTCATCCCGTAGGAGGTTCGGCTGGCCGCCTCGCGGGGCCGCTCGCCCGCCTGGCGGCCGGGCAGGGAGGGACCGACCCCTCCCACGATCCGGTGGCGTTCCCGCGGAGATACCCCGACCGGCGCGATGCCGAGGCGGCCGCCTTCATCGCGGCATCGTTCGCCTTCGGTGGGGTTCTCCAGATCCGGAACTTCCTGTCGCGCCTTTTCGACGCCCTGCCACCGTCGCCGCACGCCGCCTTGACGGCCGTGAAGCCGATTGGCCGACGACCGGTCGAGGGTCTCTCCCACCGTTTCATCTCCTCCGACGGGGTGTACCGGTTCCTGCGTTGTTTGCGCTCGGTTTACCTCGAGCACGGTTCGCTGGAACGGTTCTACCTCGCCGGCAGGGGAGGGGAGCCCCCCGAGCTCCGGCGGGATCTCTCCCGGTTTCTCGCGGCGTTTCGCGGCCTGTGGGGCGCGGCGCTCCCCCGGCAGCGGGACTTTCTCTTCCCCCGCCCGGAGCGCGGATCCGCCTGCAAGCGCCACAACATGTTCCTGCGGTGGGTGGTCCGTGGCCCGGACGCCGTGGACCTTGGCCTGTGGACGGCGGTTTCCCCCCGGGACCTCGTCGTCCCCCTCGACACCCACATGGCCCGCCTCGGAAGGTGGCTGGGGCTGACGCGGCGGAAGACCCCGGACTGGCGAATGGCGATGGAGATTACGGAAGCGCTGCGGACGGCGTGCCCGGCCGATCCGGTGATGTACGACTACCCCCTCACCCGCCTGGGCATCCTACGGATCTGCACGCGCCCCCGCCGGGGAACGTGCGCGGAATGCCCGGTGGCGCCGCTGTGCTCCATGCGGGACGGTCGCGGCGCCGGAAAATGATATTGCCCCTCTTTCCCTCCCTGCGTTAGATTTAACTGTTAGCCCTGCCGCCCTCTCATGCCGTGCCAGGAGGTCGAATATGCCGGAAAAGAAATTGAAAATCGGGGAAATCCTGGTTTCCGCCGGGGTCATCCGGGAGGAGCAGCTCTCGGAGGCGCTGCGGAGCCAGCACCAGCTGGGAGGCACGCTCGGGGAGAATTTGTTGCGGCTGGGGTCACTCACGGAGGAGGCCCTTCTCCTGGCCCTTTCCGGGCAGCTCGGATTGCAGCACATCAATCTCGCGAAGGTCGAGGTGCCCGCGTCCGTACAGCGGCTGGTCCAGCTGGAGACCGTCCGCATCCAGCGCCTGTTGCCCATCGGCTTCGAAGGGAAGCGTCTGGTGGTCGGGATGGTCGACCCCACCGACATGTCCGCCCTGACGGAGGTGGAGTTCCAGTCCGGGCACCCCACCAAGGCGGTCATCCTATCCGCAACCCACTTCGAGCAGGCCATGGCATTCTTTCAGGCCAACGGGTACGGGACCGCGTCCCTGAAACTGGACGCGGAAAAGGAGGAGGTCCGGCGCCCGAAGGGTGAGGCCACCCTTGCCGACATGCTCTCGGTCCTCCTTTCGTTGAAGGGGCAGGATCTCCACCTGTCCGCGGGGGCCGTCCCTTCGGTCCGGGTGGACAACGAGATCCGGCGTCTGGACCTCCCCGCACTGAAGCCCGCGGAACTCGAGCAGATGATTCTGGCGATCCTGACCCCCGATCAGCGGCGGGTCTTCTGGTCGACCCTCGAGCTGGACTTCGCATTCTCGCTCCACGGCGTCGGGCGCTTCCGCTGCAACCTCTACCGGCAGAGGAACTCGATCGCCTTCACCGCACGGCACGTCTCGGAAACCATCCCGTCGGCGGCCGAACTGGGGCTCCCCGAATTCCTCCGGGAGTACGCCCTGAAGACCCAGGGGCTGGTCCTGGTGACGGGCCCCAACGGGCACGGAAAATCCACCACCCTCGCCTACCTGGTCGAGACGATCAACCGGGAGCGCAAGGCGAACATCATCACCATCGAGGACCCCGTCGAGTTCACGTTCCGGCACAAGAGTTCCAACGTGAACCAGCGCGAGGTGGGGACCGACACCCTGTCCTTCGCCGAGGGGCTCCGCAACATCTTCCGGCAGAACCCCGACGTCATCGTGATCGGCGAGCTGCGGGATTGCGAGAGCATCTCCATCGCGCTCACGGCTGCCCAGACCGGGCACCTGGTATTGGGTACGCTTCACTCCATGAACGCAACCGCCGCCGTCGACCGCCTCGTCGACGCCTTCCCGGCAAACCAGCAATCCCAGGTGAGGGCCCAACTTGCGGAGTCCCTGCTGCTGGTGTTCGCACAGCGGCTGCTCCGGCGCGCCAACGGACAGGGGCGTGTCCTCTCGTGGGAGAAGGTAGCCACGTCCCTCCGGGTGCGCAACGCGATCCGCGACGGAAAGGCGCACCAGCTTAGGGGGATGATGCAGACGAACGTGGAGGAACTGGTCCCCATCGACTGGACGCTGGCGGATCTCGTCGTGGCGGGGAAGGTCCGGTACGAGGAGGCGGTGAAGTTCGCCGACAACCTGACCTACATGAATGAACTCCTCAAGGTCCGGGGGGCGTTCCGGTAGGCGCGACGCCCGGGGACGGCCCCGGGCAGGAGGTGTGCGGCCGATGATCGGGAAAAAGATCCGCATCGAGCGGATCCTCGACCGGAACACCCGGCGGACGGTGATCGTCCCCATGGACCACGGCGTCACCGTCGGGCCCATTCCCGGCCTGATCCAGATTCCGCCCGCGGCGAACCTGATCGCCGAGGGTGGGGCGAACGCCGCGGTGGTGCACCGGGGCGCCGCCATGTTCGGCCACCGGGGCTACGGGAAGGACCTCGGGCTCATCCTCCACCTCTCCGCCAGCACCACGATGTCGCCCGACAAAAACCGCAAGGTACTGGTAGCCACCGTGGAAGACGCCCTCCAGATGGGCGCGGACGCCGTCTCGATCCACGTGAACCTGGGGGCGGAGGACGAGGCGCGGATGCTGAGGGACTTCGGATCCGTCTCCAGCGCCTGCCAGCGGTGGGGGATGCCGCTCCTGGCGATGATCTACACCCGCGGGCCCAAGATCCGCGGCGAGTACGACGTGCGGTACGTCCGCCACGCCGCCCGCGTGGGCGCGGAGATGGGGGCCGACCTCGTCAAGGTGCCGTACACCGGCTCCCCGGAGACGTTCCGGGAGGTCACCGAGGGATGCGCCTCCCCCGTCGTCATCGCCGGCGGGGAGAAGGTGGAGAGCGATGAGGATGTGCTGCGGATGGTCCATGGCGCGATCGCCGCGGGCGGGGCGGGGGCCTCGATCGGCCGGAACGTGTTCCAGCACCGTTCGCCGGCCGCCATGGTCCGGTCCATCGCGGCCATCGTCCACGGCGGCGCCACGGTCAAGGAGGCCCTCGCCATCCTCCGGGCGAAGAACCCGTGACGCTCCCCCGGCTCTGGGCCCGGGTCATCCCCTGGGACAAGGAGCTCGCGGTCGCCGCGCTCGAATCGGGCGCCGGGGCGCTCTGGGTCCCGGACGGATGCGGGGCTCTCGCACGGGAGCTCGGACGGGTGGCCGTGGCGTGCGCGGAGGGGGATCTGCGCGAGGGTGCGGATTTCCACGTCACGCGGATGGATGGGAGGGAGGACGAGGCCCGGGTAGCCGCCTCCCCGCCGGGCGCGATGTGGGTCATCTTCCCCCGCGAGAAGGAGGTCATCCCCCTCGAGAACCTCGTGGCATGGGGACGGGACGTCCTCGTCGTGGCCGCCACCCCGCAGGACGTGGCCCTCTACCGGGGGGTGCTCGAAAAGGGGGTCTACGGGCTGGTCCTGTCCTCGCCGGATCCCGCCGGGATGCGCGCCCTCGGGGAGTCGGCCCGGGCCCGTGCCGAGGAGCTATCCCTCGTCGCGGCCCGCGTGAAGGAGGTGGTCCCGCTCGGCATGGGAGACAGGGTGTGCGTCGATACGTGCACCTGGATCGAGGGGAGCCGCGGAATGCTGGTGGGGAACGGGAGCGCGGGCCTGTTCCTCGTCTGCGCGGAAAACGTCCCGAACCCGTACGTCCTCCCCCGACCGTTCCGGGTGAATGCCGGCGCGGTCCACTCGTACTGCCGCGTACCCGGGGGGCGGACCGCCTACCTGTCGGAGCTTGCCGCCGGCTCCGGGGTCCTCCTCGTGGACGATGCGGGGAAAGGGGATGTCGCCTGCGTCGGACGCGTCAAGGTGGAGCGCCGCCCGCTGGTGCTGGTCAGTGCCGTCTCCCCCTCCGGAGGCGAACATTCCGTCGTCCTTCAGAACGCCGAGACGATCCGGCTGGTGGGGCCGGGGGGGGAGACCCGCTCGATCTCCCGCCTCGCGCCGGGGGACGAGGTCCTCCTCGCGGAAGGGGCGGCGGGAAGGCACTTCGGGGTGGCCGTGGAGGAGACGATCCGGGAAAAATAGCGTACCATCCGCGGAGAAAGGGGGTACACTGGAACATCACCCCGCGGGGTCGAAGGGCCAAGGAGGGTACATGTTCGGATTGGGCTTGCCGGAGCTGCTGATCATTCTCGTGATCGTGGTCCTGCTGTTCGGGGCCGGCCGGTTGCCGCAGATCGGCTCCGGGATCGGGGAGGGGATCCGCAACTTCAAGAAGGCGATGAAGGACAAGAACGAGGTCGACGTCACGCCGACCAAGGGCGAGACGAAGGAGAAGTAGCCCCGGATTACCCCGCGCGGGTAATCCGGAGTGGCAAAATCCCCCGCGCGGCCGTCAGTCCCCGTCCCGTGCCTCCAGCCGGTAGCTGTCGATGTTCTCCGGTGCGTTGAAGAACACCACCATGAAGGGTACGGATTTCCCCGCCCCGACGTGCATGTTCGCAAGCCCCTCGCCGAAACGGTTCTCGAGGATCTTCGCCGCCCCCTCCGGGCCGATCTTCCGCAGCGTCTCCCCGGGGATGACGTTTCCCGCGTACACCGCCCGTTCGGCCAGTGGCTTTTCGGCGTTGTCCAGGATCGTCGCGAAGACGCGGATCCCGCTCTTCTCCTTCGGGGAGAGGTTCGTCACCTGTCCCTTGATGACCAGGATCCTCATGCCGCCGGCGCCCGTGTCGTAATACCCGATCACGTTCCGGACTTCGTACGCGGGTCCCCGGGTCGCCGCGGGTTCCCCGCCCAGCAGGGCGGCCGCCCCCGGCGCCACGGTCTCGACCGTTTTCCTTCCGGCAGTGGTGAACCCGAAGTAGCCGACGCCTGCCAGCAACAGGACGGCGAGCCCGGCCGCGGCGATCCGCCCCGTGGAGGAGGCCGCCCGGCCGTCAGGGAACTCCCCGCGCGACGGTCCCCGTGCCTCAGGTCTCGGAGCGGGCGGCGCGGCCTCCCGGAGGGGCGGGACCGGGACCTCGGGGGGCAGGGCCAGCGGTGTTTCGTTCCCCTCGATGGTCATGTCGGCGGGCGCTTCGTACGGGGGTGCGGGTTCCACCCGGGAGGAGAGGTCGGCCACGCCCACGGTGTCGGGCCCCCCGGCGCGAGGCGGGGTGCGCAGGGAAGGGGCTGTTCCGTCGACCGGGACCGCCGACAGGAGAAGGGATATGTCGGCGGGCCGGGTGGCCTCGGACGCCGGCTGCTCCTCCTGTCGCCGGCCTTCGTTGAGGAAGTCAAGGGTGTCCGAATCGCTGAGGAGAAATCCTCCCTCGCCATGGAACGCCGGAGCCTCATCGCCCGCGCGGCTCCGGTGCGTCTCCAGGGGAGGCAGCTCCGGCGTATCCCCCGGCCCGGGTTCGATCACCGCACCGGCGGATGCGATCCCGCGGGGGACTTCGTCCCTCCACGGCTCCGGCGGTGCGAGGCCATCCGGAGGCGGTTCGGCCGGTGGAGTACCCTCCGCGGAGGCGACCTCCTCCGCTGCCGCCTGTGACGGGACTTCGGGGGCCGGGGGTTCCGCGGCTCCCGGGAGGAGCCGCTCGAACGCGAGGTCCACGTCGTCCGTTCCCCCCGCGTCCCCCCGGAAGGAGGATGCTTCGCCGGCGGCGGGGGATTCCGCAAGCAGGGAGGACGGCGGGTCCAAGGCCCTCGCGGGGCCGGGGAAAGGGATCAGGTTGTCGGGTGGAGGTGTCGCAGCCCCTTGGGCCGGGCCGGCGGGAGGGTCCGCCAGGGAATCCCGGACGACGGAGCCCAGGTCGAGGAACCCCCCGGCCCCGACCGCGGGGGAGGCTTCCTCCTTGCGGCCTTCGAGGAGGACGATGATGCTGTCCCCGCATCGGCGGCACTTGACGCGCGCTCCCTTCCCGCGGATCTTGGTGGCGTCCAGGCGGAACCGCGCATGGCACGACTGGCACTCGATGATCATGCTGATCCTCCGGCTGGCGTAATGGTCTTTATCATAGGGCAAAGAACGACCAAACCGCTACCGGTACCGGGAACTGCGAACGGCGGCCGATACCACGAAGATCTTCAGGTTGTTGGTCTTCGGGTCGATGGGGAAAATGAAATAACCGGGCCGCCGGGGATCGTACCCCATCGTGGTCCCGACCAGCACCTCTCCGTCCGAGAAAGTCACCTCGACGACGCGGCCCTGCGTTTTCTCCCCTTCCATCAGGGTCTTCCGCTCCTTGTAGACGCGGTCCCCGGAGAAATCCCTGACGAAGAACACCGCCTTCAGTTCGCTGAGCGCGACCTCTTCGGCCTTGCCGGGATCCGCGGAGCCCTGCGGGCGGAGGTGGAACTTCGGCTTGTCCGGGAAAAAATTCTCGGTGTACCCTTTCCGGATCCTCCCGTCGCGGTACCGCGCGACGATCTTGTTGACCGCCATCACGTTCTCCTTTGCGAGGTGGTCGTACCATCGAAATCCTTTTCGGCCGCCCGGGCGCCGAACATTACCCCGGAGATCGCGGGGCGGGGGCCTCGACGGCGTTCTCCCACCGCCGGGCTCCCAGCGCGCACAGCAGGATCCCCAGCTCGAAGAGGGCGTATATCGGGAACGCCACCAGGATCTGGGACACCGCGTCGGGGGGGGTGAGGACCGCGGCCAGCAGGAACGCCCCCAGCACCGCCCCCTTGCGCCACTTTCGCAGAAACGCCGCGGAGAGGATCCCGGCGCGCCCCGCGAGATACAGCGTCAGGGGCAGTTCGAACATCACCCCGAAGATCAGCAGGAGCCGCAGCACCAGCGAGAGGGACTCCTTCATCGACGGCATGGGAACGACGACGGACCTCCCGAAGGAGAGGAAGAAGGAGAGGATCGCCGGGATGGCGACGGTGTAGGCGAATGCCATCCCGGCGAGGAATCCCAGGGTCGACCAGGCCGCGTAGATCACCACGAGCCTGCGCTCCTTCCGGTAGAGGCCGGGGCTGACGAACCGCCACGTCTGGTAGAAGATGACGGGGGAGGCGAGCACGAACCCGCCCCACAGGGCCATCTTGAAATAGGTGAGGAACGCCTCGGTGAGTTCGGTGAAGATGAGGCGGGAGTCCGCGGGGAGGTTCGCGGTCAGCGGGCGGAGCAGCGCGCGGTAGATGGTCTCCGCGTAGCTGTAGCACAGGGCGGTTCCGATGCCGAGGGCGATCAGCGACCGGATCAGGCGGCGGCGGAGTTCGTCCAGGTGCTCGGTGAGGGGTTGCCGGATCTCCTCGGGATTCGTCGGCAAGCGGCGTCACCCCGGGCGGGGTGCCGCGGGATCCGTGGCGCGTTCCGGCACGGCGCCCGGCGCCGCGTGCACCTGCGCCTCCCCTTTTGCGGGGGTGGTGTCCGTCACGGCGGCGGGAGGTGCGGCCGTTTCCGTCGGCTGCGGCGCGGGCTCCGTGCCGCCGGCCGCGGTCGCAGGGGTTTCCGCGGTGGGGTGGCCATCCCCGGCGGACTCCTCCTTCACGGCATCCTCGATCCCCTTGCGGACCTCCTCGGACGCCTTCTTGAATTCCGCGATCCCTTTCCCGATGCTCTTGGCCAGATCGGGAAGGCGTTTCGGACCGAAAAAGATCAGGACCACCACCAGGATGATGAGCATCTCCTGGAAACCGATGCCGAACATGCAGGCCCCCCCCGGCGGATCGACGGATCCGGCGCGATCCCATCCACTATACCTTCCCGCCGCCCGGTTTTCCACGCCCGCCCCGGATTATCCGATCGGATAGGCGGATATCCGATCGTCCGTCCGGGAACCGGGAATCCGGATTCCGACGCGGCATAACGTCCTGGAACATATGGAATCCGTCGCCGGCACGGCATTTGTAGTGGAAGTAGATGGTTTACCCCAATACCGTTCACGGGAGGCCGGACGCCTTGTTCCTCGGCATCGACGTCGGCTCGATCAGCATGAAGTTCGCCCTGCTCCTCGGACCCGGGGAGAGCGATCCCACGGAAGCGGTTCGCAAGGAGTTCCTTTCCCCGCAGGCGATGGGGCTGGGAACCGCGGGGAGGGGGTACCTCCTCTCCTACGACCGCATCCAGGGGGACCCGATGCGAAAGGTTCCCGAGCGGCTGCGGCATTGGATCGGGGTCCTCGGCGAGGGGGTAGTGGAAGGGATTTCGGTCACCGGGAAGAGCGGCCGGCAGCTCGCCCCCCTCGTGGGTGGAGGATACGAGAACGACTTCCGGTGCCTCGTGAAGGCCGTGACGGCGGCGCAACCCGACGTCCGCACCATCTTCGAGATGGGAGGGGAGAACGCGAAGGTCATCCGACTCGAGCCCGCCGGGGAAGGCGGCTCCCTCGCCATCAAGGATTACGACACCAGCGGGGACTGCGCCGCGGGGACCGGGTCGTTCATCGACCAGCAAGCCCACCGGATGAAGCTGGACGTGGAGCAGATCGGGGAGATGGTCGCCCAGGCCGCCAGCGCTGCCCGCATCGCGGGCCGCTGCTCCGTATTCGCCAAGACCGACATGATCCACGCGCAGCAGAAGGGGTATTCCCCCGAGGAGATCCTCAAGGGGTTGTGCGAGGCGGTCGCGCGCAACTTCAAGAGCAGCATCAACAAGGGGAAAGATGCCGCGGCCCGGGTGGCGCTGGTCGGCGGCCTCTTCGAGAACTCCGGGGTGGTCCGGGCGGTCCGCGATGCATTCGGCTTCAGCGCGGACGACGCGGTGCTTCCGCACGGCTTCGCCCACATGGGAGCCGTCGGAGCTGCGATGGCGGCGGCGGAGCGGGACCGGGGGGACTGCCGGTCCTTCGTCGTCCTGCCGGCGGGCGAGGAACCGGGGGACCGGTCGTTCCCCGCGTGGGACCGCCTCTCCACCGAAAACGTGGTGTTCCTTCGCGACCGGATCCAGCCGGCACCGGAGATCCAGGGGCGCCCCGAGGTGTTCCTCGGCATCGACGTCGGTTCGGTCTCCACGAACTTCGCCCTCGTCGACTGGGAGGGCAACCTCCTGAAGGAGATCTACGTCCAGACGCAGGGCCGCCCCGTGCAGGTGGTGACCGACGGGATGAAGGAGCTGTGGAGCGAGTTCGGCGACGCCATCGCCATCCGGGGGGTGGGGACCACCGGCTCCGGCCGGGAGCTGATCGGCGAACTGGTCGGCGCCGACACGGTGCAGGACGAGATCACCGCGCACAAGACCGGATCCACCTTCATCAGCAACCGGTTCTTCGGCGTCCCGGTGGACACGATCTTCGAGATCGGCGGGCAGGACTCCAAGTTCATCGGCCTGTCGGACGGCGTGGTCACCGACTTCGCGATGAACGACGCGTGCGCCGCGGGGACGGGCTCCTTCCTGGAGGAGCAGGCGGAGCGGCTGGGGATCCGGATCAAGGGCGAGTTCGCGGAACTCGCCCTCTCGTCGGATGCGCCGGTCCGCATGGGCGAGCGGTGCACCGTCTTCATGGAGCAGGACCTGAACAACTACCTCTACCGCGGGGCTTCGCGGCGCGACCTGGTGGCGGGGCTGGCGTACTCCGTGGTCATGAACTACCTGAACCGCGTCGTCCGGGGCCGGAAGATCGGCGAGACGGTCTACTTCCAGGGGGGCACGGCGTACAACGACGCGGTCGCCGCGGCCTTCTCCCAGGTGCTGGGACGGAAGATCATCGTACCGCCCCACAACGGAGTCATCGGGGCGATCGGGATGGCCCTCCTGGCGCGCGACAAGGTCCGGGCCACGCGGGAGGCCACGAAGTTCCGCGGCTTCGACCTGGCGAAGGTGGACTACCGCCGGCGGGAGTTCGTCTGCAAGGGGTGCAGCAACTACTGCGACATGCAGGAGATCCGCATCGGCGAGAGCCGGACCTACTGGGGCGACAAGTGCTCCGAGAAGTACCGGAAGCCGGCACGGACCGACACGAAACCGGTGATCCCGGACCTGGTCGCGATGCGCAACGACTGGTTCGACCGCCTGATTGCAGAGACCCCGGAAACGGGCCCCCGCGGCACCGTCGGTTTCCCGCGGGCGATGTACTTCTTCGAGCGCTTCCCCTTCTGGAAGGGCGTCCTCCTCCGCATGGGGTTCGGGATCAAGGTCTCCCCGCGGACGGACAAGGCGATTGCGCGGGAGGGGTACGAGCGCACCGTCGCGGAGCCGTGCTACCCCATCCAGGTGGCCCACGGGCACGTCGCCTCCCTGCTCGCCGGCGGCGTGGACTTCCTGTTCCAGCCCAACGTCATCAACTCGGAGACGGTCCACACCCACACGGAGTCGCACTTCTGCCCCTGGGGACAGACGCTCCCCTTCGTGATCGCATCCGTGCCCAAGTGGGAGAAGGAGCTCCGGCAGAAGCTGTTGTCCCCCACCGTGCGCTTCCGGGACGGGGAGAAGTACCTCCTGGAGGACCTCTTCGAATGCTTCGGGCCGCTGGGGGTCACCCGCCGGGAGATCCGGGACGGGATCCGCGACGGCTACCGGGAGCAGGCGGGGCTCGCGCGATTCCTCCACGAGGCCGGCGTCGGGGCGGTTGCGGGCGTGGAGGAAGCGAGGGCGGACGCCATCATCCTGCTGGGGCGCCCCTACAACCTGTACGACCGCGACATCAACCTGGACATCCCCGCGAAGCTGAGGGACCAGTACGGGGCCAACGTGATCCCCGTCGATTTCCTCCCGGTGGACGACATCGATATCCGGGACGTGAACGACAACATGTTCTGGAACTACGGGCGCAAGATCATCGCCGCCGCGAAGTGGTGCCGCATCCACCCGAAGTTCCACATGATCTACATCACCAATTTCAAGTGCGGCCCCGACTCCTTCGTGCGACACTTCATCACGAGAGCGTCCGGTTCCCCGTACCTGGCGCTGCAGTTCGACGGCCACGGCAACGACGCCGGGTACATGACCCGGTGCGAGGCCTATCTCGACAGCAAGGGGGTGCTCCGCCCGTGGGCGCAACAGTGAGCGGTTCGCCGCTGTCCGGCAAGACGGTCTACTTCCCGGCGATGTCGGAGGCCGGCGTCCGGGTCATCGCTTCGGCGTTCCGGTCCGTGGGGATCGAGTCGGAACCGCTTCCACCCTCCGACGAGGAAACCATGATCCTCGGGGGGCGCCACTCCTCCGGCGAGGAGTGCCTCCCGCTGAAGGTCACGCTCGGCGACGTGCTGAAGGTCCTCGTCAACGGGAAGGTCTCCGCCGGCCGGATGGCGCTGTTCATGCCCACCTCGGACGGCCCGTGCCGGTTCGGCCAGTACGGCCCGTACATCAAGGGAGTCCTGCGGGAGATGGGATTCGGCGAGGTCACGGTCATCTCCCCGACCTGCGAGGACGGGTATAGCGGGGTGGGGGAGCACGCGGACGAACTGATCCGGTCGGCGTGGCGGGCTCTGATCGGCGGCGAACTGCTGACCAAGCTGCTCCTGCGCACCCGCCCGTACGAGACGGCGAAGGGGGCGGCCGACGCGGCGTACCGGGAGGCGCTGGACGATTTCTGCGCCGCCGTCGAGTCGCGGGGGAAGAACCCGAAGGAACGGATGGAGCGCCTCAAGGGATCCCTGGCCCGCGGCCGGAAGATGCTGCACGACGTCCCCGCGGACTACTCGGTTCCGCGCCCGCTCGTGGGGATCGTGGGGGAGATCTTCTGCCGCCTGAACACCTTCAGCAACGACGACGTGGTGCGCAAGGTGGAGGAGGCGGGGGGGGAGTGCTGGATCTCCGACGTCAGCGAGTGGCTCTGGTACACCAACGCCTCCCATATCCGCATGCTGAAGCGGTTCCGCCGGCACCTGACCCTGGAGATGTTCGGCGCGAAGCTGAAATGGCACTTCCAGCACAAGGACGAGCGGGAGCTCCACGCGGTCTTCGGGGACGACTTCCGGGGGTACGAGGAGGCGCACGACATCCGGGAGGTCCTCGAGCTCGCGCGGCCGTACCTCCTCCCGGAGGGCACGCTGGGGGAGATGCTCCTGTCGGTGGCGAAGACGGTCTACCTGCACCGGAAGGGCGCCGACGGCGTGCTCGACATCAACCCGTTCTCCTGCATGAACGGGATCGTCTCGGAGGCGGTATACCCCCGCCTCTCCCGGGACTGCGACGGCCTCCCCGTCCGGGTCCTCTACTTCGACGGGACGCGGGCCGACCGCAGGTACGAGCTGGACATCTTCATGGATCTGGTACGGGATTACGCGGCCCGGAAGCGGACCGTCCGGGTGCTGCCGCCCGGGATGCGCCGGCCCGCTGCGGCCAGCGCGTGAAGATCGCCGTCCTATCGGACATCCACTCCAACGGCGACGCCCTCGCCGCGGTGGTCCGCGAGCTCGAGGGGATCCGCCCCGACCGGGTGTACCACCTCGGCGACCTCGTGGGGTACAACGCGGAACCGGAAGGGTGCGTCCGCTGGGCGATGGGGAGCACCGCCGGCGGCGTTTCGGGAAACCACGACGCCGTTGCGTGCGGCCGCTCCGCGGGAGTGCACTTCCACCGTGCGGCGCTCCATGCCGCCCTCTGGTCGGGGCGCAACATTTCCGTGGAGGCCCGCGGATACCTCGCGGCCCTTCCCGAACGGCGGACCGTCGAGGGGGGCTCCCTCCTCGTCCACGGCTCCCCGGGCGACCCCGAACAGTACGTGTACACCGTGGCACAGGCCGCCGGCGAGCTCGCGCGCCTCGACCCCGGCGAAGGGGAGGGACCGGTCTTCTTCGGCCACACCCACCTTGCGGGGGCCTTCGTCCGGAGGGAGGACGGGACGGTCGAGGCAGTCCGTCCCGGCACGCTCATCCTCCGGAAGGGGGAGCGGGCGCTGGTCAACCCCGGCAGCGTGGGACAGCCGCGGGACCGGAATCCCGAGGCCTCCTTCGTCCTGTTCGATCCGGAACAGAGGAAGGTTTCCTGGCTCCGGGTCCCGTACGACGTCGAGGCCGCGCGCTGGAAGGTGCTCGACGCGGGGTTGCCGCCCGTCTTCGCCGAGCGGTTGCGGGACGGGACGTGACCCGCAGGAAACACCGGCTCCTGCCCCACACCGCGGACCTGCGCGTGGAGGTCCGCGGGAAAGACTTCCCTGCGGTCTGTGCAGCCTCCGTAGAAACCCTTTTTTCCCTTCTCACCGACCGGCGACGCGTGCGGCGCGGGGAACGCCGGACACTGGCTGCCTCTGGAGGAAGCGAGGAGGACCGGCTCATCGCGATCCTCCGGAAAGCCCTTCTTCTCCTTTACGTCGACCGGTTCCTTGTCCGGGACGCCGGTGCTACGATGGATAGGGAAAAGGTCGCCGTTACGTTGCACGGAGAAACGATCGACCCCGCCCGACATGTCCTGTACCGGGAGATCAAGGCGGTGACGGGGCATGGGCTGGCCGTCCTCGGGGGGCCGTCGGGCGTTACGGCCCGTTTCATAGTGGACGTCTGACTCGCTTCCCGCAGCATGTCCCGGGGATCGTCCCGGTGCGGCCGGCAGGAAGGAGGCCCCTTGCGTTTCGAGGACATTCCCCTCGAGCAACTCTCCGAAACCTCCTGGGAGATCCCGAGGACGGGGGGGATGCTCGTGCCCGGCCTGGTCTTCGCGACATCCGGAATGATGGAGGAAATCGCGCGCGACCAGGCCTTGCGGCAGGTCATGAACGTCGCGCACCTGCCGGGAATCCTGTACCGCAGCATCGGCATGCCGGACATCCATTGGGGATACGGTTTCCCGATCGGCGGCGTCGCCGCCATGGACGTCGGGGAGGGCGTGGTATCGCCCGGGGGCGTCGGGTACGATATCAACTGCGGCGTGCGACTGCTGCGATCGAACCTCGAGGTCGCCGCCCTGCGCCCCCGTCTGCCGGAACTGGTCGCGGCGTTGCACCGGGATGTGCCTTCCGGCGTCGGATCCACCGGCGACGTCCGGGTGACGGGAAAGGAGATGGACAAGGTTCTCGCCGAGGGTTCCCGATGGGCGGCCTCCCGGGGGTACGCCACGTCGGATGACGTGGAGCACACGGAGGACGGTGGCCGGTTCCCGGCAGCGGACCCGGAGTCGGTGTCCGCCACGGCGCGCAGGCGGGGGGAGGACCAGCTCGGGACCCTGGGCTCCGGGAACCACTTCCTCGAGATCGACGAGGTGGAGGAGGTGTTCTTCCCGGAAGCCGCCGCGGCGTACGGCCTCTTCCCGGGGCAGGCAGTCTTCTTTCTCCACTCCGGTTCCCGGGGGCTCGGGTACCAGGTGTGCGACGATTACCTCGACGTGATGACGTCCTACATGCGGAAGCACCGGATCGACGTGCCCGACCGCCAGCTCGCGTGCGCCCACATCGGGTCCGACGACGGCCGGAGATACCTGTCCGCGCTGGCCGCCGCTGCGAATTACGCCTTCGCGAACCGGCAGGTGCTTTCGCACCGGGTGCGGGAGACGGTCCAGCGCCTTCTCGGTATGGGGCCAAGGGACGCGGGGATCCGGCTGGTGTACGACGTGGGGCACAACAACGCGAAGTTCGAGACCCATGATGTGGACGGACGGAGGCGGGAGGTCCTCGTCCACCGGAAAGGTGCGACCCGGGCGTTCCCGCCGGGGCACCCCGAGATCCCGGACGCCTACCAGGAGGTCGGGCAACCGGTGTTCATCCCCGGCGACATGGGGACGGGGTCTTACGTCCTCGCCGGCGTGCCAGGGGCGATGCGGATGTCCTTCGGTTCCACGTGTCACGGCGCGGGACGGAGGATGAGCCGCACGCAGGCCAAGCAAAGCGTCCGCGGGAAATCCGTCTTCGGAGCCATGGAGAAGCGGGGCGTCCTCGTCGCCTGCGCGTCCCACAGGACGCTCGCGGAGGAGATTCCGGAAGCGTACAAGGACGTGGATACCGTGGTGGACGTGGTCGATCGGGCGGGGATCGCCAGGAAGGTGGCCCGGCTCAAGCCGGTGGCCGTGGTGAAGGGATAAACCGCCGCGATGAAGAGGCCCTGGTACGAGACGATCTTCGACGAGCGGTACCCCGAGCTGTTCGGGCCGCTGGAGCAGGACCCCGAGGAGGAGGTGGCGCAGATCGTCGGCCTGATCCCGATCCCGCCCGGCGCCGCGGTGGCGGACCTGGGGTGCGGGCGGGGGCGGCACGCCATCCCGTTGTCCCGGAGGGGGTACCGCGTGACGGGCGTCGACCTGTCGGAGAAGATGCTGCGGCTGGCGCGCGAGCGCGCGGTGAGGGAAGGCGCGGCGGTGGAGTGGGTCCGGGAGGACATGCGGGAGTTCGTCCGACCCGCGGCCTTCGACGTCTTCCTCTCGCTCTTTTCATCCTTCGGCTACTTCGGGGACGTGGAGAACCAGAAGGTCCTGGACAACGTCGGCCGGAGCCTGAAGCGGGGCGGGGCGCTGTTGCTCGACCTGCGGAACGCCCGGAAGGGACTTGCCGGAGAGGACGGCATGGAGACGACGGTGACGGTTCCCACCGGACGGCTGTGCATGCGCGTCCGGATGGACCACGCCACGGGCCGGGCGCGGGCGGAGCACGAACTGGTCCGACCGGACGGAATCCGGATCTCCTCCGCCTTCGACGTCCGGATCTATTCGGAGGCGGACCTTGACCGCATGATCGTGACGGCGGGGATGCGGGTCGTGGCTGTCCACGGTTCCCTCGACGGCGCCCCCTTCCACGTCGGGGCGGAGCGGATGGTCGTCGTCGCTAAAAAAGGATAAGGCGGATTTGTCTCAGGTTCCCCCCAATGGGGATAAGCCTTCGTAGAGGAGCGATTGCTTTCAGGGGACACTCTTGGAGGTAGTCGGGTGTATTGTTGGAAGAGTGTCCCCTGCCCAGCTATAACAAATCGTCTGAGACGCCGCGCCGCGGCCCGGCCGGCTTCCCCGCCGGGGTTGCGATCTCCGGCACCGTCCCCAGCTTGAACGGAAGGACCAGCCCTTCGCCGCTTCCCTGCGGCACGGCTTTCCCCGTTGCGGGGTCCACGCGCGCGAAGGTGACCCCCGCGGGGGGAGGGAACTCCCGGTCGGGAAAAAACGCCATCGCCTTCCTCATGAAATGCATCCAGATCGGGAGCGCCACGGTCGCGGCGGATTGCCGGTCACCCAGCGACGCGGGCGTGTCGAATCCCACCCACACTCCCGCCATCAGGTCGGGCGACCCGCCGATGAACCAGGCGTCCGTGTTCTCGTTCGTGGTCCCGGTCTTGCCGGCGAGGTTGGGGGAGAGTCCCTTCGCGGAGACCGCGGTCCCGCTGCGCAGGACCTCCTGCAGGAGCCGGATCGTCAGGAAGGCGGTTTCCGGGGGGATCGCGGCCACGACCTTCGTCTCCGTCCGCTCCAGCACGCTCCCCGACGCGTCCTGCACTTCCCGGATGAAGAAGGGGGTCGCCCGCCGCCCGCCGTTGGCGAACGTAGCGTACGCCGTGACCATTTCCAGGGGGGTGATCCCGGACGACCCGAGGGCGATGGAGAGGTTCCGCTCGATGGGGGACTCGATCCCGAGGTCGCGGGCCATCCGGATCGCCGTGTCGACGCCGATGTCGTTCAGCAGGCGCACCGTGGCGAGGTTGCGCGACTTGGCCAGCGCCTCCAGCAGCGGGATGGGACCGAGGAAAGTGCCGTCGTAGTTCTTCGGCTTCCACATCTGCGTCTCGCTCCGTTCGAACTCGATGGGCGAGTCATCCGCCACCGAGACCACCGTCCTCCCCTTGTCCAGCGCGGCGGCGTAGATGACGGGCTTGAAGGCCGACCCCGGTTGCCGGCGCGCCTGAAGCGCCCGGTTGAACTGGGAGGCGGCGAAGTCCACACCGCCGACCATGGCGAGGACGCCGCCCGTGTGCGGGTCCATGGCGAGGAAGGCGCCCTGCAGCCCCTGGTACCGGTTCCGCTCCTCCATCCGCTTCACGCCTTCCTTCAGGGCGTCGAATGCCGCTTCCTGGAGGCGCTCGTCGATGGTGGTGTAGATCTTCATCTGGTTCTTGTAGATCGCCTCCGGCCCGTACTTCTCCTGCAGGTAGATCCGGACGTACTCCAGGAAGTAGGCGGCCCGCGAGCGGAACGTCGGGGGCGGTGCGAGCGCCAGCCGGGCATTGTACGCCTTTTCCGCTTCCTCCTCCCCGATGAACCCCACCTCCGCCATGCGCCGCAGGACGTACCGCTGCCTCTTCTTCGCCCGGTCGAGGTAGCTCCGGGGGGAGTACCGGTTGGGCGCCTGCGCCAGCCCCGCGAGGAGGGCTCCCTCCGCCAGTCGGAGAGTGGAGACCCCCCGCCCGAAATACGTCTGCGCCGCCGCTTCGACGCCGTAGGCGCCCTCGCCCAGGTAGATCTGGTTCAGGTAGAGATAGAGGATCTCTTCCTTCGTGAGCTTCCTCTCGATCCGGTAGGCGAGGATGATCTCCTTCACCTTCCGGGCGATGCTCTTCTCCGGGGTGAGGAACAGGGACTTCACCGTCTGTTGCGTGATGGTGCTGGCGCCCTGCGCGAACCCGCCCGAGAGGATGTCCTTGAGGACCGCCCGGATGATGGCGACGTAGTCCACCCCCCCGTGCTGGAAGAAGTTCGCGTCCTCGGCCGCGACGAATGCCTTCACCACGTTGGAGGGGATGGACTTGTAGGGCACCAGGGTGCGCTTCTCGAGGTAGATCTCCCCGACGAGGCGATTGTTCCGGTCGTAAATCCGCGAGGCGACGCTGGGGCGATAGGCTTGGGCGGACTCTATGGGGGGAAAATCGCCGAACGTCGCCAGGAGGAAGACCGCCGCCCCCGTGCCCAGGGCGAAGAAGAGACCGGCGACCACCAGGATGAGGATGAGCTTTATCCAGTTGAAACCAACGGGTTCTTCGGGCTCCAGGGTACGGGGCAATGCGCTCCTCTCGCGTGCGGGAAGGGTTTAATTGATAATTATATCAGGGTTGGAGCGATGGCAGGCGGACGGAACCGGGCGAGGCGAATCCGATAGCCGCGGTGTGACTCGCGGGGGACTTCCTCTCCGGCTACGCTCGCGACCTGCGTCCGCTCGCTGCCATTCCGCTCGACGCAATCTTTGCCTTCCCTCCATAGGCCGCCTTCGAGGAACCCCCCGCATCGTCGCACTGCGGGAGATCCATTCCCGCCGATGCTGGTTTCGACGCCCGGGGTGAGGTACCCTGTTTATTGTGAATTTCCCCCGCCCCGAGGGCGTAATACAGGTGCGGAGGACGGAAACGGAGGTGCGGGTCATGCGGAAACGGTGGATCCTCGGGATGGTCGGTGTCCTTGCCCTGTTCCTGGCTGGCTGCGGGAGCGGTGACAGCGGCCCCACTACCGTCATCGTGGATATCCTCAGCGACCAACCTTCGGACGGGGACATCGCCTTCGACCCGGTTGCGAATTCGTTCACAGTTACCCAGGGACCCGACACCCTCTTCTTCGGGATCGACATCCTGAATCCGAACTTTCCGGAATTCCGGGCGTTCCTGGATTTCCCTCTCGATGGATCCACCGGATATCCGGCGATCCCACTGAACGCGACGATCGTTTCCTCGGTCCTTAAAGTTTCCGTAACGAGTGTGGAATTCGCAAGAACGATACCTGCCCTCATAGACCTGGTCTCCTATCCGGTAAGGGGCCTGACCCCCGCGGACTTCAATTCGGACCCGCTGACGTTTCCGGATGGATCTTTCGCATTCCTCCGAATCGACTTCCTCGCTACCGACGTGGGGATCGATGTGGCGATCGATGTCACGTCCCTGATGCAGGAAGCCCAACGACGCGGCCTTGCGGATTTCCAGGTGCGTTATCTGCTCGATTTCGTGCCGAATCCCACCGGATTCGTCGGCATCGACGACCAGCCTACGGTAGCCATCACCGCACCCCGGCTGACAGTCGAGTATTTCTAACGGTGCCGCCGGGACAGATCAGAGTTGATGGCCGGCGAGGGTGTGATTTACGGTAGAATCTTCTCGTGCCGGCCACGAGAACACGCAAGAAACTCGCCGACCTGGGCGCGGTCGCCGCGGGCCTTGCGCACGAGATCCGCAATCCGCTCAACTCCCTCTACATCAACAGCCAGCTCCTGGAGGAGATGCTCGTCGAGCTCCCCGACCGGGACGTGCCGCAGAAGGACGAGCTTCTCGCCCTCGCCCGGGCCAACCTGAAGGTCACCCAGCGGCTGAACGACAGCCTGTCGGCGTTCCTGCGGTTCGCCCGACCCCCGGCCATGGAGCTGTCGCCCGTGGACCTGAACCGGGTAGTGGCGGAGACGCTGCGCTTCCTCGAGGTTGACTTCACGTACCGGGGGGTCGACATCGCCGTGCGATACCATCCCGCCCCGCTGCCGCTTCTGGCCGACGAGAGGCAGCTCAAGCAGGCCCTGCTGAACATCCTGCTGAACGCGGAGGAGGCGATGGACAAGCAGGAGAAAGCGGTACGTGTGGCGACCGGCGTCCGGGCGGGGCTTCCCTTCGTGCGCATCCAGGACAACGGGCGCGGGATTCCGCGGGCGGACCGGCGCCACATCTTCCGCCTCTTCTTCACGACCCGGAAGAACGGCAGCGGGCTCGGGCTCCCCATCGTCCGCCAGATCGTGCAGCAGCACGGCGGGACGGTCTCCGTCCGCAGCCGGGAGGGGCGCGGGACGTCGGTGACCGTCACGCTGCCGTACGAGTCGCAGTTCCGGGCGATGTACCCCGGCAGGCTGCCGCTTGCCCTGCCGCCGGGAGGGGGGACGCGATGAGGGGGAAAGCCCGGGTTTTCGTCTTCGACGACGACGCCGACAGCCTGCAGAGCGTTTCCGCCGCCCTGCGCCGCGACGGGTTCGAGGTCCTGCCGTTCGCCGACCCGAAGGAGGGGCTGTCCCGGCTCGCCGGCGAGGGGGGGGACGTGGTGGTGACGGACCTGCGGATGCCCGGCCTGACGGGGCTGGAGGTGCTGCGGCACGTCACCAGGTCCCACCCCGGGGTCCCGGTGGTCGTGCTCACCGCCTTCGGCACCGTGGAGGGGGCGGTGGAGGCGGTCCGCGCCGGCGCCTCGGACTTTCTCCTCAAGCCCGTGGAGATCCCGCGCCTGCGGGCCGCCGTCTTCAAGGCGGTCAAGGAGCGGGGGATGCGGCGGGAGATCGACCGGTTGCGGGAGGAGGTGGGTCGCCCCGCCGGCCTTTCGGGGATCGTCGGTTCCTCCCGGGCGATGGAGGAGGTCCTCCGCAAGATCCGGCTGGTCGCCCCGACGCGGATGAACGTACTCGTCACCGGGGAGAGCGGGACGGGGAAAGAGCTGGTCGCTCGCGCGATCCACGCCTTGAGCCCCCGCCGGGAACGCCCGTTCCTCCCGCTGAACTGTGCGGCGATCCCGGAGACGCTGCTGGAGTCCGAGCTGTTCGGCCATGAAAAGGGCGCCTTCACCGGAGCCGTGGCCGCCCGGCCGGGGAAGCTTGAGAACGCGGAGGGGGGGACCCTCTTCCTCGACGAGGTGGGGGACGTTTCCCTCGGGATCCAGTCGAAGCTGCTCCGCGCCATCGAGCAGAAGGAAGTCCTTCGCGTGGGCGGCTCCCAGGTGCTCACGGTGGACGTACGGATCATCGCCGCGACGAACCAGGACCTGAAAAGTCGGGTGGAGGAGAAGGCGTTCCGGGAAGACCTCTATTACAGGCTGAACGTGTTCGGGATCGAGGTGCCGCCCCTCCGGGACCGGCGGGAGGACATACCGCGGCTCTCCGACCATTTCCTCGCCCGGATCGCGGAGGAGAACGGAGTATCACCCAGGCGGCTCTCCCCCGGCGCGACGAAGAGCCTGCTCGGGTACCGGTGGCCGGGGAACGTCCGCCAGCTCCGAAACGCCCTCGAAACCGCCACCCTCGTCTGCCAGGGAGAGACGATAGAACCCGGCGACCTTCCGCCCGAGTTGATTCAGGGGGTGGTTCTTCCGTCGTCTACGGAGCCGATCCCCCTCCCCCCCTCCCGCACCCTTACGGAAATAGAGCGGGACGCCATCCGGGACGCTCTCGCCAAGACCGGCGGGAACAAGACCCAGGCGGCCAAGCTCCTCGGGATCGGCCTGCGCACCCTTCACCGCAAGGTGAAGGAGTTCGGGCTGGCGGGCTGACACCCGCCGACAGTTCGTGATGTCCCCGGATTATTGCCAGGATGGCATGGGTATGCGCGATGTCCCGTGCCGGAATGGCGCGCCCGGTTGCCCCTCCCAGTCCGGCAGCGGATCAATATGACAATTTATTCTTGAATAACAAATAGATGCATTGGCGGGCCTCCCCCCGCGCCGTTGGCACGGGAATTGTTCTATTTCGGGGCGGAGGGTTCGGGGAATGGCAAGGAAAGTGACCCGGAGGGTGGTCCTGATCGCGGACGCGACCGCGGACGACTTCATGCCGGTGGCTCACCTGCTTGGGTGGCTGTCGGACGCGGGGGACCTGGCGGAACTGTGGAGCGACGGCACCGAGGGTCTTCGGCGGCTGTCCGACGTCGCCGCGGATCTCGCCGTGGTGGACCTGGACACCCCGTCCCTCTGCGGCATGGATGCGCTGGCCCGGATCGCACGGCTTGCCGCCCGGACCCCGGTCCTTCTCCTTGCGAGAGAGGGGGGGCCGGAGCGGAAAATGTGGGCGGTGGAGGCGGGGGCGGTGGGAATGGTGACCAAGCCGGTGGACGGGCAGACGCTGTTCCGCTTCATCGATAAATTGCTCGATACCATCTGAAACGGGAAGGAGCCAAAGCGATGGCGAAGATCATAGGGATCGACCTGGGCACGACGAACTCCGTGGTGGCGGTGATGGAGGGGAGCGAACCCAAGGTGCTCATCAATGAGGAGGGGGGGCGGCTGACGCCTTCGGTGGTGGGGTTCGGCAAGGACGGCCAGATCCTCGTCGGCCAGGTCGCCAAGCGCCAGGCGGTCCTCAACCCGGAGAACACGGTCTTCTCCATCAAGCGGTTCATGGGGCGGCGGTTCGACGAGGTGACCGAGGAGACCCGCCTCGTGCCGTACAAGGTCGTCCAGGGGCCGAACCAGGACGCCCGGGTGCTGGCGGCGGGGAAGGAGTACACCCCGCAGCAGATCTCCGCCATGGTCCTCGGGAAGCTGAAGAAAGCGGCGGAGACGTACCTGGGCGAGGAGGTGAAGCAGGCGGTCATCACGGTTCCCGCCTACTTCAACGACTCCCAGCGGCAGGCCACCAAGGACGCGGGCACGATCGCGGGCCTCGAGGTACTGCGGATCATCAACGAGCCCACGGCGGCGGCGCTGGCGTATGGACTCGACCGGAAGAAGAACGAGTTGATCGCCGTGTTCGACTTCGGCGGAGGCACGTTCGACATCTCCATCCTCGAGGTGGGGGACAACGTGGTGGAGGTGAAGTCCACCAACGGGGACACGCACCTCGGCGGCGACAACATCGACCAGCGGCTGATCGAGTGGATCATCTCCGAATTCCGGAAGGACCAGGGGATCGACCTGTCGAAGGACCGCAC
>Ga0316613_10000499_pt1 | contig 31572 bp, 31 predicted proteins | sample OWC_soil_day10_C_2_FD_207647 | JGI IMG/M metagenome (GOLD analysis project Ga0316613, IMG submission 207647) | Wetland soil microbial communities from Old Woman Creek delta, Ohio, United States - OWC_soil_day10_CT_b | ecosystem: Environmental > Terrestrial > Soil > Wetlands | place: USA: Ohio...
TTGGAGGGATAAGTCGATGAATGAACGAAGTCTGTTAAAGGACTGGATCATGGAAAGCCAGAATATTGTATTTTTCGGCGGAGCGGGGGTATCAACTGAAAGCAATATTCCCGATTTCAGAGGTGTTGACGGGCTGTATCATCAGGAGTATGAGTATCCTCCGGAGACCATCATCAGCCACAGCTTTTACCGGTCCAAACCAAAGGAATTCTATGGTTTTTATAAAAATAAGATGTTGTTTCCGGACGCGAAACCCAATCCGGCTCATCTGGCTCTTGCGAAGCTGGAAGGGCTGGGGAAATTAAAGGCGGTTATCACTCAGAATATCGATGGACTTCATCAGGAAGCAGGAAGTAAGAATGTTCTGGAACTTCATGGATCTGTCAGGAGAAATCATTGCACCCGGTGTATGAAGTTCTTTTCATTGGAAGAGATGCTTTCTTCCATGGGGGAGGACGGGATACCAAGGTGTACCTGCAGCGGTCTGATTAAACCGGATGTGGTCTTATATGAGGAAAGTCTGGATGAAGATGTGCTTGGTAAGTCGGTTGCTTACATCTCTCAGGCAGATATGCTCATCATAGGAGGGACTTCTCTGACGGTCTATCCGGCCGCCGGACTGATTGATTATTATAGAGGCAGCAAAATGGTGCTTATTAACAAAACCGTTACACCAATGGATGAGAAAGCCAATCTGGTGATCAGCGGCAGCATCGGGGAAGTGCTCCATGATGCAGTGGGAGTCTGAAGCGGTTCAGGATAAGAAGGAGAGCAAAACGATGTATCAGGCAGCAGAAAACAGATATGACACGATGAAGTACAAGCGTTGCGGAAGAAGCGGAATCATGCTTCCCATGGTATCTCTGGGATTATGGCAGAATTTTGGACTGGAAAAACCGGTATCTGAACAGAGAGAAATTCTTTTAAAGGCATTTGACATGGGAATTACCCATTTTGACCTGGCTAATAATTACGGGTTTCCTGCACCTGGAAAAGCGGAAGAGAATTTTGGAACGGTTTTAAAGAGTGATCTGCTTCCTTACCGGGATGAGCTGGTTATCTCTACAAAAGCCGGATATGATATGTGGCCTGGCCCCTATGGAAACTGGGGTTCCAGAAAGTATTTAATGTCCAGCCTGGATCAGAGTTTAAAGCGCATGGGGCTTGAATATGTTGATATATTCTATCATCACAGACCGGACCCGGAAACTCCTTTGGAGGAGACCATGGGGGCTTTGGCGGACATTGTAAAACAGGGAAAAGCTCTTTATGCAGGAATCTCTAATTATGGAGAGCAGGAAGCGGTAAAAGCGATCTCCATGTTAAGGGATATGGGAGTTCCGTGTCTCATTGACCAGCCAAGATACAACATGCTGGAACGGGGAGCGGAAGATGGCTTGTTTGGAGCATTGCTGGAACAGGGAACCGGGTGCATCTGCTACAGCCCTCTAGCGCAGGGAGCTTTGACAAATCGGTATTTAAATGGGGTTCCGGCGGATTCCAGGGCTGCCAGAAAGGGAACTACCATTGGGGGACGCTATCTGACTGAGGAAAGGCTTGAGCAGATCAGGCGCCTTGATGAGCTGGCTGGAAAAAGAGGACAGACACTGGCGCAGATGGCGCTTTCCTGGGTTCTTCGGGAACCGGCTGTGACCTCAGTTTTAATAGGAGCCAGCAGCGTAAAGCAGCTGGAAGATAATGCAGCGTGCCTGGAGAATCTGTCTTTTGACCAACAGGAACTGAAGGAAATTGATATTATTTTAAAATAGCGTCTTATTTGAAAGAGAAAATAAAACGTACGGGACAGGTGTATGATATGATCTATGAAGTTGGAGATGTTGTAAAATTAAAAAAGCAGCATCCATGCGGGAGCCAGGAATGGGAAATTCTGCGTGTTGGAGCTGATTTTCGTTTAAAATGCACGGGATGCGGCCATCAGATTATGGTACCCAGGAAGCTGGTGGAGAAGAATACCAGAGGATTAAAGGGAAAAGATGGGCAGCCAAAATCATAAAATCCCTATTATATAAGAAAAAAGTGATAAAAGTTGGAAAAGGACTTGCTTTTATCATAAATTTCCGGTATAATACTGTACCGTGACATATATTAATCCTTGCTCCTGAAACTGAAGTCAGGGGCCAGAGACCACAAGGAGGTAAACAAGCATGAACAAATATGAATTAACGATTGTTCTGAACGCAAAGCTCGAAGATGAAGAGAGAGCAGCTGCCATGGAAAAGATTAATGGTTACATTACTCGTTTCGGCGGAACTGTAACTGGCGTTGATGAATGGGGTAAGAAGAGATTAGCTTACGAAATTCAGAAAATGAAAGAAGGATTCTACTACTTCATCAAATTTGATGGCGCGTCCAATACACCGAACGAATTAGAAGAAAACGTTCGTATTATGGAGCCGGTTATCAGATACTTATGCGTGAAACAAGAAGCATAATAGATAAAGAAAGCGTGATCGTATGAACAGAGTAATCCTTATGGGCAGATTGACCCGTGATCCAGAAGTAAGATATTCCCAGGGCGAGCGTGCTATGGCCATCGCAAGGTATACCCTTGCTGTTGATCGCAGAAGCCGCAGAAGTCAGGACGGCAATGAGCAGACTGCTGATTTTATCAACTGCGTTGCATTTGACAAAGCAGGTGAGTTTGCAGAGAAGTATTTCCGTCAGGGTATGAGAGTACTGATTTCCGGAAGGATCCAGACTGGAAGTTATACGAATAAAGACGGCGTAAAAGTATATACAACAGATATCGTTGTAGAAGATCAAGAATTCGCAGACAGCAAGGGCGGCGCTCCAGGCGAAGGCGGCGGCTATCAGCCAACCTCCAGACCAGCTCCCTCCAGTGCAATCGGCGATGGATTTATGAATATCCCGGATGGAGTCGAAGACGAAGGACTTCCATTCAACTAAATCTAACAGGAGGTATACCAATGGCATTTAACAGGAATGATAAAGCTGATGGCGCTAAGATGAGAAGAGGCGGCATGCGCAGAAGAAAAAAAGTATGCGTATTCTGCGGCGAGAAGAATGGCGTTATCGATTATAAAGATGTAAATAAATTAAAAAGATACGTGTCTGAAAGAGGAAAAATTCTTCCTAGACGTATCACTGGCAACTGTGCTAAGCATCAGAGAGCACTGACTGTTGCAATCAAGAGAGCTAGACATATCGCTCTTATGCCTTATACAATGGAATAAAATATCGTCTAAAAAGGCTCGTAACCCTTGCGGTTGCGGGCCTTTTTTGATGGGACTCTTGAAATAAAATCATCCGTTTGCTTTATGCAGAATTGTCAAATGGCATACGAATCTTTGAAAATAAAAGTTTAAGCCTTTATTGAAGATATAACAGTAATTGGATATAATTTTATTATAGAGTTGGAGCATAGCCGTTAGATAATATAAGGGAGGATTGTTACGTTAATTGTGGATGAATCATTGATAAGTTATAGTATGAAAAAATATAAATGGGGGAGGGATATGTTATGAATATTACAAATATAATAAAAGAAAAATTGTTACTAAAAGACGGCGAAGTGGAAATTAGATTATTGAAGGGTAACAGATCTTTTATAGTTAAGTTGACAGATGGTGGCGTATTGGTTAATAATTTAGCTAATGCCCCTTACCTTTCTTGGGAAGTATTTGAAAAAGCAATTGAATTATTGGAACAAGAAGGGGGTAATGCTCTAAAAGGTAATGCTATGGGGTGTAAATTAGGTGATAAAGGATTACCCTTTAATTCAATTGAAGGTTATATAGCAAAAGAAGTTTATGGAAAAAAAGCTGGAGACAGTGTGTTTAGAAGGATTTCTCCTATTGTAAATATACTGATATGGTCAGAACTTTGTGAAAATGGAGTAGGAAAGCTTACACTTAAATAAAAATGTAAATGGTGTTTTAGTGTAATCGTTTATAGAACAGGGGGTATGTTATGTCAATAATTAAAGGATTGGAATGGACTTTTAATACAGTAGCAGAAAAGTATGAAAGATTACGTCCGGGTTATGTTCCAGAATTATATACAGATATTTTTGATTATATTCCAATTAACCAGTCCAGTAACGTTGTGGAAGTTGGAATCGGAGGAGGTCAGGCGACATTACCAATTTTAAAAACCGGCTGTAACCTGACTGCTGTGGAGTATGGTACAAACCTGGCTGAATTATGCCGTAATAAATTTAAGGAATACCCAAATTTTTCTGCGGTAACAGCAAAGTTTGAAGACTTTAGATGCGAAGACAATACGTGTGATTTAATATATTCAGCGTCAGCATTCCATTGGATACCAGAGGAATTTGGATATAAAAAAGTTTTTGCACTATTAAAAAGTGGCGGTGTATTTGCACGCTTTGCAAACCATCCATATAAGGATAAGGGGAGAGAGGAAATACATAATGCCATTCAAAAGGTTTATTCAGTATATATGCCTGGGACATTAAACAACAATGAATACAGCGAAAATGCAGCGAAAGAACGTGCTTATATAGCAGGTCGATACGGCTTTGTTGACATAAGTTATAAACTATATCATAGAACAAGAACTTTTACTGCGAAAGAATATACATCTCTTCTTGGTACGTACTCCGATCATATAGCAATTGAAGAAAGCATAAGAGCAAAGTTCTTCTCTGAAATAGAAAAAGCAATAGATAATCTGAGCGGTAAGATTACAATCTATGATACCATAGATTTGCAGCTTGCAAGAAAGCCGTAGGATTATTAACATATAGAAACAAAAAGGGGTACAGATGAATATGGAAATAAATATATCAGCAAAAGAAACGATAGATGATTTGAATAAAATATTTGATAAACACAAAAAGGACCGTATTTGTATCATGGCTACTACCTGTTGCGGCAAGTCAACGTTACACGAGCAGATACCAGGTACTATGGATATGGATGATGAATTGTGGCCCCAATTAACTGAAGAAGAGGAAGCGCATATCTGTCAGAAACCATGGACGAAAGAAATTGGGGACTATGCTGGCAGGCTGGTCAGAGAGAGGGTAACGGTGAAACCTGGACACCCATTATTCACTTTGATACTTTTGGATTGCGAAGTGCTGGTATATCTTGATATAAGTGATGAACTGCTTGCGGAACATTGTAAAAAAAGACAAGCAGATTTTCAGGATGCGAAGAATGTTAAAGATGCGATTGAAAATACGTGGAACAAACAGCGGGAAAAGAATGATAAAATATGCTACTATTTAAAAATTGCAGAATCATATGAAATTAAGGGTTTTGGCTAAACTGGAAAAGTGAATTCGGTGGAGGGGTTATGGAGCGTGAAATTATAAATTATTATAAAGCATACGATGAAGATGGTAGGCTGTTTCGAAACAATAGCCATAAGATAGAATGGTTGACCAGTATGCACTATTTAAAGAAGTTTATTAAAAAAGGGGCTTTATTATTAGATGGTTGTGCAGGGACTGGAAACTATGCGTTTCCTTTAGCTGAATCAGGATATGAGGTTATAGCAGGAGATATCGTTCCTAGTAATATTGAGATCATTCGGGACAAGCAAAAGAATAATCCTGTATTAAAAGATATTTATGTTGGAAATATGCTGGATCTTTCAAGATTCTGTGATGAAAGTTTCGATGTAGTACTATGTATGGGAGCATTTTATCATGCTGATGATGAGATAAGATCCGGTATCATGAAAGAATGCCTGCGTGTTTTAAAGTCAGGTGGATTATTGGTTATTTCTTATATCAATACAATGGCTGGAGTAATTGTTGGATTGGATGATGAATTAAAAAACATGGACCAGGTTGACAAATGGTTTGAAAACAGGACTACAGATGGGGTGTTCCTGTATATGACCCCTCATCAAATAGAGGAAATGGCATTGAGCTTTCATACAGAAATTGTTTCCCATGTTGCCGTTGACGGAATAAATTATTTACTTTCTGATAAAATTGCTGCTGCTGATGAGGATAGTTTTAATAAATGGTATCAGTTTCATTTGAAAACGTGTGAAGATAAAAGTTTATTAGGATACAGCTTACATAGCATGATAATATTGAAAAAGTAAAATGTAAGGCTTAGCGGAAGACTGCTATAATCTGATGTCAAAAGTGTCATCTTATGCTGACCAGAGCCGGGAAAAATAAAAGCTAGAAATAATCTGGCCTGAAAATAAAAAAATAGAGATAGGGGATACGTCAGGAAGAGGATTGATATGGTAAGTATTAGATGTGTTTTGGAAGAAGATCGAAGCTTTTGGTTCAAACTCGATAAGCATTTGCTGGAGACCGAATTTGAAAAAAAGATAAGGGATAAAATGGGGTATGTTTTGTTGGAAAATAATATTCCATCAGGCTTGTTAAGATATAATCTTTTTTGGGATAATACTCCATTTTGTACTATGCTTTATATTGATTCTGAAAGTCAGGGTAAGGGCTATGGAAGAAAATTGATGGAGTTTTGGGAAAAAGATATGAAGTCTATGGGATATGGTATGCTTATGACGTCTACCCAGGTTGATGAAAATGCCCAACATTTCTATAGAAAATTAGGGTATCAGGATAGCGGGGGATTAATCATAAATATACCGGGATATGAGCAGCCAATGGAAATGTTTTTGGTAAAGAAAATATAGTTAGGTGATGAATCTAAGAGTCAGAAAGCAGATGGCAAATTATGAATACGGATATTATCTATTTTTCTGCAACAGGGACAACAAAGGCAGTTGTTACAGCGATATCGAAAGGATTAAACGGGAATGTGCATTTTACTGATATTACGCTGCCTGAGAAACGAAAAAATGTTACAACCATTAATGGAGATTTGATTATTATAGCAATACCGGTTTACGGGGAAAGAATCCCTCATTTTTTGTTTGATTATATGAAACAGATAAAGGGGGATGGGGCACTACTTGCAGCAGTATCTGTTTATGGAAATATGGGATTTGGAATCAGTCTGGAACAATTCAAAGATTTTGCGAAAACAAATAATTTCAGGCTGATTGCAGCAGGGGCATTTATTGGCCAGCATACCTACGCTTCCAAGGAAGCTCCGGTTGCATATGGCAGACCGGATGATGGGGACCTTAGGCAGGCGGAGCTTTTTGCAAGGAGCATTCAACAGAAAATAGAGTCGGGTGATTTTGCGTGTCCTGAAATTCCTGGCTGCACATTGCCGGGATTTATAACAGAGCTGCCGGATTCAGGTACGCGGTTTCTGGTCAGACAGCCCAGGATAGAGGGCACATCCTGCAATGCATGCGGAGCTTGTGCCCGAAAATGTCCGCTAGGTGCCATTGACCTGAAAACCTTAGAGATAAATGAAAGCAAATGTCTTCGTTGTTATGCCTGCGTAAAAATATGCCCCAAAGAGGCCAGAATATCAGGACTGCGCCTGCCTGTTTTTAAATCAATATTTTATTATGCTGGCATGAAAAGAAAGGAAAACCAAATATTTTTATAAATCAAATCAAATATTTAATCCGATTCTCCAGTAAGTCTTGCCAGCTGATGCATGTTCTTATGAAGAATTTTCATATTTCCAAATGCAAAAACCAGGCCGATAATGACCCAAAGTGTTATCTCAATTACTGAGTAATTTAAGATCCTCTGTGCAAGAATCAGGATGTAGCAGCAGGGCAACAGAGTCAGCCATGCCGTGACCTCGCCAGGCACATAATGCCGGTAAGATAAAGGTAGTATGATAATATGGAATAGAACCAGATGAATAATATTTGCTGTCAGCAGACCATACCATAATCCATAAAAACCGGTGATGTTTCCCAGTAAAGTGGCAGACATCCACAGAATAAGTTCTTCAAATACCCCAACGGAAAAAGCTGCTGTGTTGTTAGTGTTGCCAAACGGTGTGATAGGAAGGGGAATAAATTGTCTTAACCCTTTTTTACACCATTGTTTTGCTCTCATAATCTCTTCCATATCATGTACAATAAATAATAGCGGAAATAGCCAGGTAAACCATCTTAACTCATTCATAATTGTATCTCTCCTTTTTGATTTTATTTTAATCAAATGGCGGAAAGTTTCAATCAACAGAATTTTACTTGTTATATAAATAGGCTATAATAAGATACAGAATGTTGCTTATCTATATTGAATGTATTAAAATGTTGTATGGAAAGGAGTACTTATGAACCAGAATGATTTGCGCGTGAGAAAAACCAGAAAAAACATTGAGAATTCGTTTCTCTCGTTGTTGAAAGAAAAGGACTTTCATAAAATAACGGTTCAGGATATTCTTGACCGTGCACTAATTAACCGTTCTACATTCTACAAGCATTATATGGATAAATATCAGTTGGCAGAAACTCTTTGCAACGGTGTATTTGATGTTTTAAAAGTGGGAGTCATGAACAGACTTGAATGTGATAAAACGGAAGATGCCATTATGATTATTAAACCAATGTATCAGATTTTATCTGACAGGAGAGAAGTAATCCTGGCTCTTTTTGAAATACATACAGAAACCATTCACTTATACGAAGATATGTACAATTTCCTGCAAAAGAGCTTTTATGAGAGACGGTTAAATACAAATAAAAAGTCCATAGAACTATTAGATTATTTGTCAAATCAATATGCTTCTCTTGTAATGACTGCAATGAAATGGTGCCTGAAAAATGATGGATACGAGGAGCTGACCAGACATACTCAGCTTTTTATGTATCTGGCAAAAGTATTTAACTATACCAGAGAGTAAATAATCAGGCCGCCAGATCCATCTGTTTCAAGGCAGAAACAGATGAATCCGACAGCCTGTTATTATCTGCGTTTCATTAATTTCACGATTTCCATAATCGGTATGATTGAAACTGCAATCAGCACAGCCACGGCATATTCCAGAAGTGAGATATGCTCAAAAGAAAATGCTCTTCTTAAAAAAGGAATGTAAATAACGGCGGTTGTTAAAATAAATGACATCAGCAGGGAGCCATTTAAAAAGCTGTTCTTTGTTTTTAAATGAAAGATGGAACGAGTTCTGGAACGCATATTAAACGAATGGAACATCTCAAGGAGAGACAATGTAAGAAAAGCCATTGTCATTCCGTCTGCGCTTTGGGCAATTTCCCAAACACCACTTTCCACATAATGACCCACGAAGTATGCGATCAAGGTCAGGAGTGCAATGACAAAACCCTGTAAAGCGATTTCAAATCCAACGCCATCAGAAAAAATACTGTCTTTTGGGTCTCTTGGAGCTCGTTTCATAATATCTGCTTCTTCTGCTTCCATACCCAGTCCAATGGCCGGGAAACAGTCCGTGATCAGGTTGATCCAAAGCAAATGAACTGGTTTTAAGATGGTAAAGCCAATGAGACTGGCTACAAATACTGCAATTACCTCTGCCAAGTTGGAGGAAAGCAGAAACTGGATTGCTTTTCGTATATTGTCATAGATTCTTCGACCTTCGGCGACTGCCGCAACAATAGTGGCAAAATTATCGTCTGCCAGAACCATATCTGCAACATCTTTTGTAACGTCAGTTCCTGTGATTCCCATACCCACACCGATATCGGCTTCTTTAATGGCTGGAGCATCGTTGACGCCATCTCCCGTCATGGCAGTTACTTTAGAGAGCTTCTTCCATGTCTTCACAATACGGACTTTGTGCTCTGGCTGTACCCGGGCATAGACGGAAAAGCTGGTAATCTTTTTCTCCAGTTCCTCATCGGTTAATTTTTCCAGCTCACCGCCAGTGATAGCCATGCTCTCATTTTCGAGTATACCCAGCTCCTTTGCTATGGCTACGGCAGTATCTTTGTGATCGCCTGTAATCATGATGGGGCGGATGCTGGCATTCTGGCATTCCTTAATAGCCGCCTTTACTTCAGGACGGACTGGATCAATCATGCCGGAGAGGCCAAGATAGATCAGTTCATTCTCCAGCGCTTCAGGTGCGAAGTCATGGGGAGACTGATCCCAGTTGCGCATGGAAGCGCATAAAACCCTGAGTGCCCGGTCTGCCATGGCTTTGTTAGCCTTAATGATATCACGGCGGATATCATCTGTCATGGCTACGATGTTTCCGTTTAAAAACACATGGCTGCAGCGTTTTAATACCTCATCGGGTGCGCCCTTGGTAAACTGGATTATTGAGCCGTCCTTCTTTTTGTGCACGGTTGACATCATTTTTCTTACGGAATCAAAGGGTGCCTCTCCGATTCTTTCATAATCTTTGGCTAGTACCGGCTTTGATAAGTTATTTTTATATGCGTCATTTACCAAAGCGCATTCCGTAGGTTCTCCTACCGCCTGAAGGCTGTCCGGGTCAAGGACTGCATCGGAACACAGTGCCATTGCCGTCATAAGAAGGGATTCGTCTGAAGTGGCGTGCTCTACCACCGTCATTTTATTTTGAGTTAAGGTTCCGGTCTTGTCTGAGCAGATGATCTGGGTGCAGCCTAACGTCTCAACTGCTGTCAGCTTTCTGACAATCGCGTGTTTACGGGACATTTTAGTCACGCCGATGGATAAGAGAATGGTTACTACAGCTGCCAGACCCTCCGGTATTGCTGCAACAGCAAGTGAAACAGCAATCATAAAGGTATCAATCAGTTCTTCCAGATGAATGCCGTTGCCGGAGACTCCAATTCGAATGATGTTTACAGCAAACATTAAGGCGCAGATCCCCAGAACCATAATGGACAACACCTTGGAAAGCTGATTTAGCTTAATCTGAAGGGGAGTTTCTTCATCTTTTGCAGTATTTAAGGCATCGGCGATATGACCGATCTCCGTCTCCATTCCTGTGTAACAGACGATTGCCTTACCACGGCCATAAACGATTGTAGAACCGGTATAGATCATATTTTTTCTGTCTGCGAGGGCTACTTCGCCTTTTTCGGCTTCTAACACGTCGCTATGCTTGGAAACTGAGACAGATTCACCTGTCAGTGCGGCTTCTTCAGCTTTTAGACTTGCGCTTTCCAATAATCTGGAATCGGCGGGGACGGAATCTCCTGCCTCCAAAGCGATGATGTCGCCAGGCACAAGCTGCTCCGAGCGTATGACTTCAAGCTTGCCGTTTCGAAAGACTTTTGATGTGGCAGCCGTCATTTCCTGAAGAGATGCAATGGCAGATTCGGCTTTGGATTCCTGATAGACACCAAGAATTGCATTAATCACCACCACGATCAGGATAATAACAGTATCGATCATGCTTTCTCCTGCATAGATGGATGTAGCTCCGGAAACTACTGCAGCAGCAATCAGTACAATCGTCATAAAGTTGGCCAGCTCTTTTAAAAATTTCTTAAAGAGACTTGTTTTTTTACCCTCTTTTAATTTGTTTAAGCCGTACTTCTCCTGACGTTCCAAAACCTGGGCTTCTGAAAGTCCATGAGGAGATGAATTAAGCTGTTTTATAACTTCATTGGATTCCAATAAGTATTCTTTTTGCATTGTTTTTCTCCTATATTTTTGTATGTCTTGCTAATCAATGATAGTTAGTGTATCCCTTTTTTTCTTTAATTATCAGAGTTAATCAGTCTCCACAGGGTTGTTCTGCTGATTCCCAGACTTTTGGCGGCTTTTGTGTGGTTCCCATTCTGCGTATCCAGTACAATGAGCGCTACTTCCCGGTTGATTTTATTCAGAGGCTGGGATAAATTCAGCATATTCATATAACCATTTGCAGAGGCAGAGGTGAGCGTGACTTCTTTGTGTAATACTTCTTTTACTTCTTCGATTCCAATATATGGTCCCTGGGACAGGACAAAAAGATTATTCATTACCCGGCTGAACTGCATGTAGTTATAGGGCCAGTGATAGCGCTGTAATTCTTCCATGGCATCTGGTGAAAACCCCAGAACCTGTTTATCATTTTCCATATTCAGCTGATTTAAATAGAGATTTGCAATTGGCTCTATCCGGGATACATCTGCTCTGAGTGTGGGAAGCGTAAAAACAAATAATTTCAGCCGGTTAATAAATTCCATGGAGCCGGAATCTGTAATGCCATAGGAGTTGCAGATAAAGGAGATAAGAAGCCGGTTTCGTTTGCAGGCATCGGTATCGGTTATATTGATCCAAAGCTGTCTCTGCCGTTCTTCGCTTAATAAATTCATGTTCTTTATAAAGATAGTGCTCCCGCTGCTGCAGAGAGGGGAATTGTGGTGGCTGGTTAAATACTCCCACACCTTTTCGTTTAATAAGCTGCAGTCTATTTCAATAAATGGCTGATCCTTAACGGAGCTTCGCAGATAAATTGCTTTGGCGATCTGCTCCTTTCCCGTGCCTTCCTCTCCGGTAATGATGACCGGATATAAATCCTTGTTGACCTGGTCAATGGTATTGTAAAATTGAGCAAAAAAATTAGTAACGCTGTAGATGCTTTCATAAAACTCTTTTTCAATCTCTCGCTGGTTGCTGTACTGAATACCGCTTTTTGCGCCATTTGAGGGGGCTTTGTTTACAGTAATGTAAAAAGCAATATAACCGGTTCCTGCAGAAAGCAGACGCTGAGCCTGGACAGAATAAATGAGGTTGTTTTTCCTGAAAATCAAATTGCGCTTTTCATCCAGAGGAATATTGTTAATTTCCAAATGCAGGGAATCAAGTATTGTCGTATCAGTTTCTGATATTGTTGAAAAAATCAGCTTCCCGTCATTGTCAAAAACGACGGTACGCATGTCTCTTAGCTTGACAAGGCTTCTGAAAAAATTGTTTTCACTTCTTAACTGAGTGTAGTACCTGCAATATTCAAGTGCAGTATGAAGAGCATCCCGTATGCTTTCTACTCCTGATGTAAGAAGAAATGCATCCATGCCCAGGTTTCTTGCCGTTGTATAAGTAATCATATCACAGAGTATTGCTTCATAACCAAGAGCTGCAATCTGTTTTAGTATTGGTAAAGCCTCTTCTGTTGAGTTAATGGAAAAAACATCAATGGGGTAGGGAAGAACTTCTTTTAGAAACTGACTTTGTTCTGTTATGCTGGAAAAACCCGCAATGGCAACCTTTTTCGTGTCTGCATTGGAGAGCTTTAACGTACGAAGTATATCGTATGCCGACGTATGGATTTCAATAACAGGCAGAGAAATGGATTGGCGCAGCAGTTTTGCGGTACCTCCACGGGAAATCACCACATCATAATTCTCATAAAAGTTACTTTGGGCAATTTCCACACCTTTCTTAAGATCGCCCACCAGGATGTTTAATTCAATGCTTGGATATTCCTCTGCTAGCTTTGACATAATAGATTTCATACCTTCATAAGGTGCAATTGCCAGAATTCGTATCTTATCAGACATGGGTATCCTCCTTATCGTGTAAATGTTCTTATTTGAAACATTAATTCCGGGTTTATTATACCATAATTTGTTCTGATTTATCACATTTATAAAATAATGCATAGATTTACAAAGAATATTAGAATTTTTTCTTCTGCGTGTTTCATATATAAACCAAAATAGCCCCTGTATTTATTCTCACAAAATAATTTGTATGGTATGATTGATTAAAGGAAGGTGTCTGGCAAGGAACCTGATAAAATCAAAATACTGGTAAAGGTAAAAATATGATTAAATTATTAATAATTTCAGATGACTTTACAGGAGCGCTGGATACAGGAGTTCAGCTTTCTGCTGAGGGAGCGGCTACTTATGTAACGCTGGACTCTGAATTTAATATGTCCGATTTTACTCAGGATATTGATGTTCTGGTTATAAATACGGAGACCCGGCATTTGGACCAGGAACAGGCGTATAAAATTGTATTCTCAATAACCAGGCGTGCGCGTAAAGCCGGAATTCCATATGTATATAAGAAAACAGACTCTGTGCTCCGGGGAAATATTGGAGCGGAGATTTCTGCAGTACTTAATGCCAGCGGTTATAAACAGATTCATTTTATCCCTGCGTATCCTGAGATGGGCCGGGTAACAAAAAACGGAGTTCATTACGCAGATGGTGTACCAATAGCACAAAGCATCTTTGGGAAAGATCCATTTGATCCGGTTCTTTATTCTGATATTCCAAGTATCATATCTTCACAAACCTTGATTCCGACTCATGTGATCAATCAATTGGGAGACAATCATTGGGAGGACAAGGAAGGGATTATGATACACGATTCTGACACATCTGAAGACATGAAAAAGACTGCTAAGACGATTATGACAGGGAAGAGTTCCTGCCTGTTGGCAGGATGTGCAGGGTTTGCGTCTCTCCTTCCTGAAATACTTGAAATACAAGGCAGGAAGCCTGCAATTCCTGTTCTATCGCCTCATATGTTCATTGCCTGTGCCAGTATTCATCCGGTATCACTTGCCCAGTGCGCTGATGCCAGACAAAAGGGTGCACTCCAGTACTGTCTGTCTCCGGAAGAAAAGCTTGACTGTTTATGGCTGGAAAAAGAATCTGCCAATGTAATGGCACAAGAGATTCTGCATTCCTGCCAAGAGAATCCGGTGGTTATTTTAAATGCCAATGGTCCCGGCGAGCCGGAAGCGACTTACAAATATGCAAGAGAAAATAAAATTTCACTGGAACGGCTTCGGACAGATATTGTCTCAGTCATGGGACATTTGATTGAAATTCTGTTGGACAGAGGAATGAAAGCCACTATTTTTCTTATGGGGGGAGATCTCCTCTGCCAGTTTGCGAAGCAGGCAGGAATGAAAGCGATTTTTCCCATCTGTGAATTAGAGAGAGGAGTCGTGCTTTCAGAAGCGCTTTATAAGGGAAAAAAGATAAATCTGATATCAAAATCGGGTGGTTTTGGACAAGAAACTCTTTTTACTGATTTGTCTAAGATATTAGAAAATATTTGACCAGGACTGAAAGAGCCCGCGGTTTTACAGAAACTTAAATTCTGTAAAACCACGAGCTCTTTTTAACATGCTATGAAGATTAGAGGAGATCCATAAATTTCTGCAGACCATCCCTGGTATCATCGCTGTTTAATCTTGAATAAGATGCAGCCTTTTGAAAAAACTGGAATGATTTTACATCCTCCGACAGGAAGTTATGGAACAACATATCAAATAGAACCAATATGAGGATTTCCCTTGTTATGGTATTGCTGCTAAAAAGCAGGTCTGTCTTTGGAATCACCAGAATGATATTGGCATAGGGAGAGCAGAGAGACTTCTCATAATTGGTAATGAGCAGGATACTGCTACCATTTTTCTTTAAATCAGCCAGTATGGAAGCCAGCTGTTTGTGATTGCCGGAGAGAGATATGGTGATAAATAGATCTGTCTCCTGAGAAAGACTTTGATATAACTTCAGTGTATCATAGTTGGTAAGCGCCTGTACGGTGAGACCCAGTGTCATAAATTTATGGGCAATTATTTCCGCTATATTCTGATTAAAATTCAGTCCGATAATAAAGATCCGTCGTGATTTTAACATCAGTTCCCTGGTATGGTTGATGTCTGACGGATTGGTTAAATGGAACAGGCTGTCCAAAAGCATCTTGTAGTCATTAAGCAGGGATGAGTAGTCTGAATGGTTTACGGAGGAAGAACTTTTGTCAATTTCCTTCTGCATTGTATATTTTAATTCATTCAGGCCGGAGTATCCTACTTTTTGAGCGAAACGGATGATGCTTGCATCCGATGTTCCAATCTCCTTTGCCAGCTCCTGAGCACTGAGTTCAATGAATTTCATAGTGAATTTCTTAATGTATTGTACGATTTTCCAGTCTGTTTTGGTGAACTGGTTGGACATGCCGTCTATACGGGCCATTAAGGTAAAAAGTTCATAGTTTTCTGTCATTTGAAATACAGCCTTCCTTTCAATCTTCCCGGAAAAGGGAAGCCGTTTTGTTATTTCTGTAGCAGTTATGTAGTGAATTTCAGATTAAGTATATCATAATTCTGATTTATAATTCAATATTCCTTGATTAAAAAAGTTATAATTACAAAAAAAGTAGCAAAATACATAATTAAAACTGTGAAAATAATATAAATACATTATTGACATGAAAAATGTAGTATGCTACAATTCGAATTACAAAAGGAAATACAAAACTGATAAACGAGGAGGTACGAGATGGAGAAACCGCAGATTTTGCTCTTAACTCACGGAGGCTGGGGAAAGGCGCTGAAGGAAAGTCTGAAAATGATTATGGGAAGCGTTGATTTTGTTCATGAGATCCCGCTTCTTCCGGAGGTAACATTTGCAGAGTATTACGCAAAGGTGGATGAATATGCAGCCGGAATGCCGGAAAAATCCCTGATTTTTACGGATGTATTTGGCGGAACAACCACCAATGCAGGTGCTAAAATCGGTCGGGAGCGGAATATTAAGGTGGTTTCGGGACTGAATGCACCGCTCATGATTGAAGCCTGTACCCAGATCCAGTACACCGGGGATTGTAACTTTGATGTAGTTTTGCAGCAGGGCCAGTCATCAATCATTGATGTGATCGGTGAGGTCACAAAGTCAATGGGAAAAAAGGAGAGTTAAAATGGCAGAAATTGTATTATGCAGAATTGACAGCAGACTGATTCATGGACAGGTTATGACCAAATGGGTGAATCAGTCAAAGGCCAATCGGATTGTGGTAGTAAGCGACAGTCTGGCTGCGGATGAATTTATGCTTGAGATTTACTTAATGTCAGCACCTGCAGGGGTTAAGGTAGAATGCTTAAGCAGAACAGATGCAGTAAAGAATTGGAATGAGGACCAGTTTGGCAGCGGCCGGGTACTTTTACTGCTTCCGGATTTAGCAAGCATGAAAGAAGTATATGAAGGAGGAATTAAGGTCACTGATATTCAGGTAGGAGGGCTGGGGGGAGCTCCTAACCGGAAAGTGGTATTTCAGAATATCACTTTGGATGATGCAGATGTGGAAAAGTTGATTTCGTTACAGGAGGCAGGAGTAAAGATTATCTTCCAGACAATTCCGGAAGATGTACCGCAGGATTTTCACACCATTTTAAAAAAATACAATAACTAAGGAGAGTATGATATGAGTGTGTTGATGTTAGCTGTATGTATGGGGTTCTATTATTGGTTCTGCCGTTTGAGATTTGGGTATACCTTTTCTTCCATGCTTCTACAGCCGGTTGTCATTGGTGTTTTTGTAGGGCTTCTGACGGGAAACATGCCTCTGGCCATGAAGATTGGTGCAGGACTTCAGCTGGTTTATTTAGGGGTTACATCTACTCCCGGCGGCAATGTACCCAGTGATCCTGCTCTTGCAGGATGTATTGCAATTCCTCTTGGAGTAATGTCCAACATGACTCCTGAGGTTGCCATTGCTCTGGCTATTCCATTTGGAGTTCTTGGAGTATTTGTGGATCAGTTAAGAAGAAGTACCAATGCGGTATGGGTTCATATGGCAGATCGCTATGCAGAAAAAGCGGATACGAAAGGGATTTTAAGGGCAGCGTTTCTCTACCCGGCTATTGCAGGACTGGTAATTCGTTTTCCAATCGTTTTTGCAATTGACTTTTTTGGTGTAACAGCAGTCGAGAAGCTGATCGCAGTTCTTCCTCAGTGGCTGATGCATTCCTTTGAAATCATGGGAGGAATTCTTCCGGCTCTTGGTTTTGCAATTACATTATCTGTGATTGGAAAGAAATCACTGATACCGTTCTTTATAACAGGATTTTTCGCAGTTATGTACTTAAAACTTGATACCATGGCTGTAGCAATTTTTGCAACCTGCGTTGCATTGTTGTTAGGCTTATTCCAGTTAAAGGAGGAGGCGATTTAAGATGGGAGAGCAGACACAGGTAAAAAAACTGAATAAAAAAGATATTACAAAATCCATGTGGATCTATTATGCCGGCGCAGAACTTTCCAATTCCTATGAGCGTCTGCAGAGTCTCGTATTCTGCGCGTCCATGACGCCGGTTTTAAAGAAGCTGTATGATACCGACGAGGAACTGAGCGCTGCCTTAAAACGCCATCTGGTTTTCTTTAACACGGAAGGAATCTTCGGAGCTATTATTCAGGGAATTGCTATTTCCATGGAAGAACAAAAGGCCAATGGAGAGAATGTGACAGATGAGGCAATTACAGGTATTAAAACCGGTCTGATGGGACCAATTGCAGGAATGGGAGATGCAATTGTATGGGCAGCAATCATGCCGATCATTATTTCCATCTTTCTTCCTTTTGCAAGCAGCGGTTCTGCCCTGGGAGGCATTCTTCCGCTGATCCTGTATCCGGCCATTACCATTGCCATCGCTTACTGGCTGATTCATAATGGTTACACATTAGGTAAAAAGTCTGTGGTGTCACTGCTTCACGGCGGCAAGATGAAATCGATTATCTTTACTGCAAATGTCATCGGTCTTACCATGATGGGGGCATTGTCAGCAAGCTACGTCACTATATCCACACCTTTGAAGTTTGGTTTTTCCAGCGGAACGCAGATTGTGGTTCAGGACATACTGAATACGGTAGCACCAGGTCTTCTTCCTTTGGCAGCCGTGTTTATCATCTATTTTTATCTTAGAAAGAAAGGACCGTATTATAACAGAATCCTGCTTACAGTCGTGGCAGTATCTGTCATCACTTCTCTGCTTGGAATTCTGTAATGGTCTTAAGGAGTAATCATGGAAAACATATACAGTAAAAGCGGTCTTCAGGCCGTGATTAATGCTTCCGGAAGAATGACAAAGCTGGGTGTTTCCACCATATCGAAAGGTGTGGGGGAAACACTGGTGGAGGCAGCCGGCAACTATGTGGTAATTGACGATCTCTATGCCTATGCAGGCAAAAGAATTGGAGATCTCATCGGAACTGCTGATGCTTGTGTTACATCCAGCGCTTCTGCTGGAATCGCACTGGCAGTTGCCTCTTTAATCTGCGGAGGAAACTTACAGAAAGTAAAACACCTTTATGACCTTATGCCTTCCGTTACGAAAAAGGAAGTTATTGTTTTAAAAGGGCATAACGTAGACTTTGGTGCTCCGGTTGCAGAGATGGTACAGATTGCCGGAGGAAAAATCGTTGAAGCAGGATATGCCAACGGGGCTTCTGTGGAAGATATTTAACAGGCAGTAACAAAGGATACGCTGGCAATCCTTTTTGTCAAATCCCATCACTGCGTTCAGAAGGAAATGCCAGATGCCAGATCTGTTATTGAGCTGGCAGAACGTCTGGGGATTCCATGTATCGTGGATGCGGCGGCAGAGGAAGATTTAAAAATCTATGCAGCCATGGGAGCAGATTTTGTATGCTATAGCGGTGCAAAAGCCATTGAAGGCCCAACCAGCGGTTTTGTTGCTTGTAAGACAAAAGAACTGGCAGACAACATGAGACTCCAGTACAAAGGCATCGGCAGAGCCATGAAAGTTGGAAAAGAGTGCACCATGGGACTTGTAACGGCAGTGGAAGAATATATTGCCGGGGGAAAGACAAGCCCTGTCTCCAAAGAAGAGCTGGAACGGTTTGCGGCCTGTGTAGGGGAGATACCAGGCTGCAAAACATCAATTATTAAGGATGAGGCAGGAAGAGATATATTCCGCTGTAAAATTGATTTTAATCCCCAGCAATACGGGATGAATGCCAAAGATGTGGTAAGAGAGCTGCAGCGGGGAGATGTAGCCATCTTTACCAGAGATTATCAGGCAAATATCGGTTCCATCGCAATTGATCCCAGGCCTTTAAACAGTGAGAAAGAACTGAAAATCATTGAACAGAGGCTTAAAGAGATTCACAAATCAGCAAATGGAGGGAAATAAAGGATGGAAGGGTTAAATTTTTACAAAGGAAGAGTCTGCTTAAACTGCCTGACAAATTCCGTTGATAATGCTAAGGCAATTTATGAGGCTGCAGAGGGTCATGTTGCAGTCGGAATTTTGTCGGCAAATTATCCGGATGTGGAACATGCAGTGGAGGATATGAAACGATATCAGGAAGCAGTAGACAATAACATTTCCGTTGGTCTTGGTGCGGGAAATCCCGGACAGTGGAAAGCGGTTGCGCATATATCCGGGCAGATTAAGCCAAAACACATCAACCAGACCTTTACGGCAGGCGGATATACCAGAGCCAAAACGGGAGAGGGACCATTTTTGAATTCTATGGTTGCTCCCTGTGGAAAAGCGGGTTATGTTAAAATCTCAACTGGTCCGCTCTGTAAGGATATGGAGCCGGCAATCGTTCCGGTTAAAACTGCAATTGCAATGGCAAAGGAGCAGGGAGCCGATTCCTTAAAGTATTTTCCCATGGGCGGACTGAAGGTGAAAGAGGAATATGAGGCGGTTGCAGCAGCCTGCGCAGAGTGCGGATTCGGACTGGAGCCAACCGGAGGGATTGATCTTGATAATTTTTCCGAGATCTTAAAGATCGCGGTTGATGCAGGAGTGGAGCACATCATTCCTCATGTATATTCTTCGATTATTGATAATGAAACGGGAGCTACAAGAATTTCCGATGTTGTGAAACTTTATGATATAATTCGGGAGATTTTAGATTAAATAAAAGCTGTTTTCCTGTCTGTGGGGCGGGAAGACAGCTTTTTTAATCTCACTCATTTCCGTATTCACTGGGACTGATTCCATAAACATGCTTAAAGGTTTTACTGAAATGAAACGGATCTGGTAACAGATTTTATAATTTAATTGAATATACCATTAATTGGAGCTCTTTTGGAGTTTCTGATTTTCCATAATAATTGGAATAGGTTTTTTTTATGATCATGCTTCTTGCCTCTAAAATCTCATCCAGTTCGTCATGGGTATATAGCCTGATCGCATCACCGTTGACGATTTCCGGTTTGCCCAGGGGTTCTCCATAAGGGATAGTTTTACCCCCATAAAGCATGGTTTTCTTTTCTGTATTCCATTCAAAACTGGATAGAGAAAGAGCATTCTCACCCGCCTCCCAACTGGTGGCTGGAAAATTTAATTCTGCATATTTTGCATTGCACAAATCCATAAAATGCTTACCGCCAGATTTTAATGCATTTGCTATCACATCAAAAATCTTCAAATTTTCATTATCATTTTCCAGATAGCCAATGGCTCCGTCTGCTAAGTTTAAGACAACATCGAATTCCTGATTAAATTTAAGATCACGAATATCTGAAAGAATGAACTGGGCGCTTAAACCCTCTTTCTTTGCTGTATTTTCTGCATCTGTTATAAAGTCTTTGGTAATATCTGCTCCTACAACTTGAAATCCCCTTCTTGACAGTTCCAGACTATGCCTTCCAAAACCGCAGGCCAGATCAAGAATCCGCTGATCTTTTCTCAAGTCTAATGTTTTGATAATAAAATCGATCTGCTGTTTTGTATCCTCTACCCATGAATGATTTTTTATATCTAGGCTCCATATATTTTTATACCAGTCTGATGCTTTTGCTATCATTTATAAACCTCCCGATTTTAATTGCCGGCATTATTATTTTAATTTAAAAAACAGAAAATTAGTAGACTTGAATAAAAAAATATGGTATGATTGATAATAGAGTGCGGCTATGTATAGGATACTTGTATTGTACATTTTCGACAAAAAGATACAGTAATTTTATCGGATTTGTATATAGATCTCCATACACATCCATGGTATACTGTACCTAGAAAATAGATGTGTAGTTTGTGACTGGTAAGGCAGGCAAGATCTACAGGGGTGATATCACATGTTAAAAGAATGTGGTAAGTGGTCCTGATAGCTTGTCTATTTTTTTTATCTGAAGGGGCTTATGAAGATAGAGAAGGTTCTGAATAATAATATGGTATTAGCTTATAATACTGAGGGAAAAGAGATCATACTGAAAGGGAAAGCAATCGGCTTTGGCAGGAAAAAAGGCGATGAAGTGGACCACAAACTGGTAGAGCGTGTTTTTATTCAGAATGATAAGCGTGACGCCCGTCATTTTGAAGAATATTTTGCAAAGCTTCCTCAGGAATATTGGGAGATCAGTGAGCAGACTGCTGATTACGCAAAGAATGAGTTTGGCATGCAGCTGGATTCCAGGATCATATTGACGGTCTGCGACCATATTGCTGGTGCGGCTGAGCGTTATAAAGAAGGAATTATCCTTCGAAACGCCATGCTATGGGAAGGAAAGAGGTTTTATCCCAGCGAGTTTAAGGTCGGTCAGTATGCGGTTGATTTAATCCAAAGAAGGCTTAATATATCCATGGAAGAGGATGAAGCCATGTTTCTGGCATTTCATTTTGTCTATGGTCAGAACAAAAAGCAGGAGCCTGACAACCTGGAATTAATTACGGGCATTATCCGTGATATAGTGGATATTGTTGAATCTGCTTATCAGATAAAACTAAATACGGAAACCTGGGATTACAGGCGTTTCGTAACACACATTCGATTTTTTGCGCAGCGTATGCTGCAAAACAAGCAGTATGAGTCTACGGATGATGAGTGGTATCAGCTTCTGAAGAATAAATACCGCAAGTCATACAACTGCATTGTTAAAATAGCTGATTATATCCATGACCGGTACTATTATGAGATGGACCGGGAAGAGATGATGTATCTGATGATTCATATAGAAAAGGTGACGAGAGAACTAACTTAGTTTTTTAGAGCACTGTTAAAACAGAAAGATGGGATTGTTACCGGACTCTATTGTCTGGGCAGGACCCTGCACATAAGGCGGCTGCGGAGAATTATCTGGCAGTCAGCTTTTAGCAGGGTCTTTTTTTTGAATGACGAGGGGTCAAAGACTCTTTTTCAGATATACAATAAAAATAACCTTATAAAGGGGGATCATTTTATGGCATTAGATTATGCTAAAACCGCAGAGACAATCTTAAATAAAGTCGGCGGAGAGAAAAATGTATCAGGACTGACACACTGCATGACACGTCTGCGGTTTGTACTAAAAGATTCAGCAATACCAAAGGATGCTGAAGTTGAAAAAATTCCAGGAGTCATTCGGGTAATTCGCCAGGGCGGACAATATCAGGTGGTAATTGGAAACGAAGTCAGCAATGTTTACAAGGAAATGTTAAAACTGGGACATTTTGAAGAAAGCACAGGCTCATCGGAAGGCGGTTCCAAGGAGAACTTATTTTCAAGGCTATCCGGTTTTATTGCAGGCTGTATGACACCACTTCTTCCTGCCATGCTTGGCTGCGGTATGATTAAAGTGGTTCTGACACTTCTTACTACGTTTAGTCTTATTGACAGCACAGGCAGCACTTATGTCATATTAAATGCAGCAGGAGATGCATTCTTTTATTACATGCCAATACTACTTGCCATGACAACGGCAAAACGACTTGGCTCTAATATTTACCTTGCGATGGTAGTGGCTGCATTAATGATTCATCCAAACATTACAGCTCTTTTGGCACAGGGAAATACCACATATTTCGGATTGCCGGTAACAGCAGCCACTTATTCTTCATCCGTACTTCCAGTATTGCTGATTGTACCGCTTATGGGTTATGTGGAGCGATTTGCAGACAAAGTCTGCCCAAGCCTGGTCAAAGTATTTTTAAAGCCTTTACTTGTCATTTTTATTACCATTCCTATTGCTCTCATTGTAGTTGGACCAATCGGAAGCATCCTTGGAAATTACCTGGCTTCTGGTATTAATTTATTATACAGCAAGGCAGGCTGGCTTGCAATTATGATACTTTCTGCAGGTATGCCGTTTATCGTTATGACAGGTATGCATTATGCATTAATTCCGATTGCATTAACCGGTCTTTCAAGTTTGGGATTTGATGCAATCTTAATTATTACCATGTTCTGCTCTAACTTAGCACAGGGCGGTGCGTCTTTAGCAGTTGCAGTACGCACGAAAGACAAAGATGCAAGATCTACAGCATCTGCGTCAGGTATTTCTGCAATTATAGCCGGTGTAACAGAGCCTGCTATGTACGGTGTTACATTAAAATATAAGACTCCAATGATCGCTGCTGTTATCGGCGCAGGTGCTGCTGGTCTTTATGCAGGTATCATGCATCTGGTAGCTTATTCCATGGGAGGATCTCCATCCGGATTATCTTTAATTCAGATGATTGGCGGAACCGGATTCGGGAACTTATTGAACGGTGTGGTGACTCTTGCTATCTCACTGGTAGTTTCCTTTGTTATGACCTTAGTTCTTTATAAGCCGGAAGTAAAAGAAGAATCACCAGAAGAAACCGTGGAGGCTCCTGTTCAGGAGAAGCGGACATTGGTGGATACAATTGAACTGGCAAGCCCTTTAAGCGGAGATGTAATTCCATTAAGTCAGGTAGAGGATGCAGTATTTGCCGGCGGTGTTTTAGGCGAAGGTCTGGCAATCATACCTTCAGAAGGAAAAGTATATGCTCCTGCTGATGGAACCATCAGTGCCGTTGTAGATTCCAAACATGCAGTAGGAATCACCACAGATACCGGAGTTGAAATTCTGGTTCATGTAGGTCTTGATACCGTTCAGCTGGGAGGGGAAGGGTTCACTCTTCACTGCAAGGCTGGTGACAAGGTGAAAAAAGGAAGTCTTCTTCTGGAATTTGATATGAACAAAATTAAAGAAGCTGGTTTCCCGGTTACTACTCCGGTTCTGGTATCCAATATGGTAAACTTTGTAAGCCTGAAGACCACCGACAAAAAACAGGTGAAAACAGGTGAAACTTTATTAACCATTGTCTAATATTGAAAGAGGTGTAAGATGTCTGTATTTTCTGATAAATTTTTGTGGGGAGGCGCAGTAGCAGCCAACCAGTGTGAGGGTGCCTGGGATGTAGACGGAAAGGGAATATCTGCTTCCGATGTATGTACCGGAGGTTCCCATACAAGATCCAAGCGGATCACAAGGACCTTAGAGCCTGACACCTTCTACCCAAGCCATGAGGCGATTGATTTTTATCATCATTATAAAGAAGATATTGCTCTGTTTGCAGAGATGGGATTTAAAGTATTTCGTTTCTCCATTGCCTGGACCAGGATTTTTCCTACAGGCATGGAGGAAACTCCAAACGAAGAGGGTCTTGCTTTCTATGACCGTGTAATCGACGAATGCAGAAGCCATAATATTGAGCCTCTCATTACCATCTCTCATTATGAGATGCCATTTGCACTGACAGAAAAATACAATGGCTGGTCTTCCAGGGAGTGTATTGATTTATTCGTAAAATATGCAGAAACACTTTTTAAACGTTATAAAGGAAAGGTGAAGTACTGGCTGACATTTAATGAAATCAATGCCGGAACAATGCCTATGGGAGGTTTCCTTTCTCTTGGGATTTTAAATGAAGGAACTACAGATTTCACCAATCAGGTTGATAATCCACAGCTTCGCTACCAGGGCCTGCATCATCAGTTTGTTGCCAGTGCTCTGGCTGTTAAGGCAGGACATGAGATTGATCCTGACTGTAAAATCGGCTGTATGATCTGCCATATTACCACCTATCCGATGACCTGTAATCCGGATGATATTCTGGAAGCTCAAAAAAGAAACCAGATCTTAAATCAGTTCTGCGGAGATGTTCAGGTTCGTGGTGAGTATCCTAAGTTCATGGATCGCTATTTCAAAGAAAATGGCCTTGAAATTAAGATGGAACCAGGGGATTTAGAGATTATCAAAGAGGGCTGCGTGGATTATTATACATTCAGCTACTATATGTCCAACTGTGCATCCGCTGATCCGGATCTTGAAAAAACTTCCGGCAATTTAATGGGCGGTGCCAAGAACCCTTATCTGGAATCAAGTGACTGGGGCTGGCAGATTGATCCCAAGGGTCTGCGCTATACCTTAAATGAGCTTTATGGCCGCTATCAGATTCCGCTTATGGTTGTGGAGAACGGTCTGGGTGCTTACGATAAGAAGGAAGAAGACGGAACCATTCAGGATGATTACAGAATCAGCTATTTAAAGAAGCACATCGAGCAGATGGGCGAGGCAGTTGCTGATGGCGTAGATTTAATGGGTTATACGCCTTGGGGATGCATTGATCTGGTCAGTGCTTCCACAGGAGAAATGGCAAAACGTTACGGTTTCATCTATGTGGAAAAATACGATGACGGAACCGGAGATTTATCCAGAAAGAAGAAAAAATCCTTTGACTGGTATAAAAAAGTAATTGAAACCAATGGAGAAGTACTAAATTAAAATAACTGGGGAGTTATCAATATGAAAAAAAGAGGTTTGGCAGCAGGTCTTGTTTTAATGACTATGATTATGGCAGCCGGTTGTGGCAGTCCGGCAAAGACAGAAACATCTGGTTCGCAGACAACAGCTGAAACAACGGCTGCAGCGACACAAGCAGCATCCGTTTCGTCAGACGATACAAAAGACGGGGCCGCAGTGGTTTCTACCACTTACGGCCCGGTAAAAGGGGTACAGGAAGGGGAGCTCCTGACCTGGTACGGAATTCCATACGGAAAGGCACCGGTGGGTGAATTAAGATGGCAGGCACCCACTGCACCGGATGCCTGGACAGAGGAATTAAATTGTACCGAAGCATCACAGCCAGCACTTCAGCTTTCCGGCACTGAGGTAAAGGGAAGTGAGGATTGCTTAAAGCTTGATGTATATGCAAAAGAGAACAGTAAAAAGCTTCCTGTGCTTGTATTTATTCACGGGGGCAATAATCAGACTGGAAAGGCAGGGGAAATTCCCGGAGCTGATCTGGTAAAAAATGATAACTGCGTTTATGTTTCTGTGGATTACCGCCTTGGGCTTTTAGGCTTTAACTGCCTGCCGGCATTAACCGCCGGAGAGAGTGGAACCGGAAACTTTGCCATGCTTGACATCGCCTATGCTCTTGACTGGGTAAAGGAAAACATTGAAGCATTCGGTGGAGATCCGGGTAATATTACCATTTCCGGATTTTCAGCAGGAGGCCGTGATGTTATGGCAATGCTGATCAGCCCCCAGTTTAAGGGTAAATTTCAGAAAGCCATTGCCTTCAGTGGAGGTATGACCACAGCATCAGAAGATTTAAGCGCAAAAAAGATTGCAAAAGCCATAGCGCCGCTTGCGGTTGAGGACAAGAAGGCAGCAGATGAAAATGCTGCTTACCAGTGGCTGATGACAGATTCAGCTGATGTTAAGGAATACCTTTATTCCATACCATCGGAACGTCTGGTGCCTCTTATGGGAAATGCGGCAATCCGTATGAGTGTATTCCCTCATCTTTATGAGGATGGAGTGGTTATTCCGGAAAATGGATTTGATACGGAAGATTATAACAGTGTTCCTCTTATGATGCTTACCGGAAGCTCTGAGTTTTCCATGTTCTGTCTGGGAGATGGATATTTTAAGAGTGATGATATGGCAGGATATTCAGAGGATGAGATTAAGGCAGCCAAAGCATTTGCCAGCAAATACGGAAGTGATATGTACCGGATCTTTAATGCCCAGGAAAGTGCAGTGAAGATGTCTGAGCACTATCAGTCTGATATTTATATCTGTCAGGTTAATTACGGCAGTGATCAGTCTTCGGTCAAGGATTTGGGTGACTATGGTGCATTCCATGGCATTTTTGTTCCCATGCTTTCTGCCAAACACAATTATCTGGAATTTTTCCCGGATGCATTTGGTAAGGCAGGTTATCAGGCAATGGCGAAGCAGTACAACAGTTATCTGGCAAACTTCTTAAAATCCGGAGATCCAAATGGTGATGGGCTGGCAGCGTGGAGCAGCTGGACACCGGATAAAAAGGTTTCCATGGTATTTGACGGGACAGAAACCGATGCAGTTGTAGAAGAAAAAGATGTAACAGCCACCTATCAGGATATTATGAAAGCCATGGATCAGGATACCAGCGTATCTGATGAGATTAAGGATAAAATGATTAAAAATGTTCTGAACGGACGATGGTTCAGCCGTGCATTAGATGAACATTACGGTAATAAGAGCCTTTGGAGTGACGTAGAATAAGTGTTTAGAAAGAGATTTGTAATTCCTGAAAAACCGGGAGTTACGAATCTCTTTTTTTGTGGTACTATATGGAGAGAGGTATGTTTTTTTACGAATGAAAATGAAGCGGCGGAAATTATTCTCTTATATTTCCATAGAGGATTTTATATAATCGAATCATAGAAATGCGGCTGACAGGGGGAATCAGACATGGTTAAGATATTTCTTGCAGAGGATGAAAAAATTGTCCGTGAAGGAATTAAGAACGGAATTGCCTGGGAAAAATATGGGTTTGAGTTTGCAGGGGAAGCGCCGGATGGAGAGTTGGCTTATCCCATGATATTAAAATCGAAGCCGGATATACTTCTTACGGATATTCGGATGCCTTTTATGGATGGACTGGAACTGGCGGAGATGGCGAAGCGTGCTTTACCGGATATACATATTATGTTTTTCAGCGGATACGATGATTTTGAGTACGCCAAACGGGCGATTAAGATTGGAGCTGCAGATTATCTCTTAAAGCCGGTGAGCAGCAGCCAGCTATTGGAAGCTTTGGAACGAATGAGTGAGACCATCATGCAGGAAAAAAGTGAGAAGGGATACAAGCAGGAATTTTTAAAACAGCAGGAAGAACGAAAGCAGATGGACCGGGACCGGTTATTTGATATGATTGTATCAGGAAAGCTGGGACTATCTGAGCTGCTTAGAAAAGGTCAGGAGCACAACCTTTCTTTATCTGCCCCTATGTACAATCTTATTTTATTTCAGGCTAAAGCAGCGGAGAGTCAGGATCAGTACTCGGATGAGAATGTTCTGTTTGATAAGAGACTGAAGGAAGAACTGGATGGAAGAGCCGATATTATCGGATTTAACCGGCTTTCAGAAGGGTATGGATTTCTGATTATGGGAGAGGAATCCGATATGGAACGGAAGGTTACATATTATTCGGAAATTCTTATACGGCTGGCGGAATCATTTCCTGAGATGGAGTATTTTGGAGGGATCGGGACTGCAGTATGCAGGCTCAGTGAGATCCGCACTTCCTTCAAAGCAGCAAGCAGAGCTTATGCCTGCCGTTATATGCTGGACCGCAATCAGATACTGACATCGGAGGCAGCAGTGCGGCTTCATAATGATACTGGCAGCATCAGCCTTGAGGGAATTGATATCACCAAGTTAAGCAGGGATATTATTCCTAACTTTTTAAAAAATGGATCAATCCCTGAGGTGAAGTATTTCGTTGAGGAATATATGGAAGCCTGCGGTAATAATATTAATTCACTGATTTTCAGACAGTATATCCTGATGGATGTGTATCTGGCAGTCATAGGGTTTGTGTCTCAGCTTGGTTTTGAACCAGAACAGGTTTTAAAGGAGTTTGGCGATGCAAAGACCATGCAGCCCTGTGTGAATTCCATGGAATCCGCGGTGAAGTATACAAGAGAGATCCTTACAAAGGCTATTGGTTTTCGAACTACCTGTTCCCAGAAAAAGTACCGGCTGGTTCTTGAAAAGGCAGTGGATTATATAGCAGCCCACTATCAGGACGAAGATATTTCCTTAAATGCGGTGGCGTCGGCAGTCAATATCAGTCCCAATCATTTCAGTACCATTTTCAGCCAGGAGATGGAAATTACATTTGTGGAGTACTTGACAAAGGTGCGCATGGATGCTGCCAGGGAATTACTGTTGAAAACGGATTTAAGGACTTCAGAAATCGGTTATCAGGTGGGATATAAGGACCCCCATTATTTCAGTTACCTGTTTAAGAAGATTCACGGAATCACACCGAAGGCGTTTCGGTCAGGGGGAGAAAATGAAGTACAAAAGTGATTCAATCAAAGCGAAAATAAAAAACATGCAGGCAATCGTCTTTATCCCGGTCATCATTATGATTGGGATATTGCTATATACCATGGAGTGGCAAAATCAGCAGTACCGTCAAAGCATACGTAACCTGACGATGGCAACGGAGTTTAATTTTGATTTTAAGTCCAATATTGACTATAAGATGTACCGGATTGTAATTGGTGCAGATACCTTTGAATCTTTAAACCCGTATGAAGATCTGGAAAATTCCAAAAAGATCTTTCTGGAGCTGAAAGACACCACTCCTCAGGAAACCAGCAAAAAGGGGCTGGATGGAATCGTAGTGTTAATCGGAATGCTGGAAAAACGAATTGAAGATATTCAGACCAGCAATATTATCGGGGATTATGACCGGAATATGGCCCGTCTCGACCAGGATATCTATGCAATTACTGATTTAATCCAGGAGTCCATGTCTGATTACATCTATAATGAGACAAAGACCCTGGAGTCGGTGCGCCAGAAGCTTGACACCCAGACAAGGCAGGTCATTGCTCTTTGTATTGTGATTGCTTCTTATCTCATCGTATTTTTACTTGCCTCCTTTTCTTCCTTTGGAAAAAGAATTACAAAACCCATTGAGGAACTGTGTGAATATACCATGAAGCTGGCAGACGGAAACCTGGAAGTCAGCGCGCCAAAAAGTAATATCAGGGAGATAAAGGTTTTAGGGGAACAGTATGACCAGATGGTAATCCGGATCGGGGAGCTGATCCGGCACATCAAGGAAGAGCAGGAGTTAAAGAGAAAAACGGAGCTGAAACTGCTTCAGGCTCAGATCAATCCTCATTTTCTATATAATACGTTAGATACCATTGTCTGGCTGGCCGAGGGAAAGCAGCATCAGGAGGTGGTGGAGATGATTACTGCACTGTCCTCTTTTTTAAGAATTGGTTTGAACAACGGGCGGGATTTTATTACGATTAAAGAGGAGGCAGAGCATATAAAAAGTTATCTTTTAATCCAGCACTTCCGCTATGAAGACATAATGGATTATGAGATTGATTTTGAAGAACGGATCCGGGATTATTCCATATTAAAACTTACCCTGCAGCCCATTGTGGAAAATGCACTTTACCATGGGATAAAGAATTGCAGAAAAAAAGGATTCTTACGAATCAGCGGCTGGCAGGAGAATGAAGATATTCTTTTAAAGGTGGAGGATAACGGGATTGGAATGAAACCGGATGAGGTAAGTAAGATGGAGCATCAGATCGCTGGTGGCAGCAAAGAGGATTTTCATGTAGGGGAAGGTTTTGGAATTGCCAATGTGGCAGAGCGGATCCGGCTGAATTTTGGTGAGGCGTATGGACTCACCATTGAAAGCGAGTACGGAGTCGGAACGGCCGTTACGGTGAGGATTCCGGCAGTAAGATGGGGAAATCTATAAAAAAATCAACTTTTATCCGAAAAAAATCAACTTATTTTTTGGTATACAAGGAAATAGCGTAAGAAACTTAACCCTTTGCAAAAGATATTGTATTGAGAAATCAAGGGGATAGGTCTATGATACAGGTAGTTACTTAATAGTGAGTTATTCTTATTGGAGGGAACGGATATGAAGAAAAGAGTTTTAAGCTTTTTGACAGCTGCGGTTATGACAACCGCCATGATTTTATCAGGCTGCAGCGGATCACAGACAGCAGCAACGACAGCAGCACCTGCTGCTACTGAAACAAAAGCAGAGACAACGGCAGCAGCAAAAACGGAGGCAGCAACTACAACAGCGGCTCCTGCAGAGAAAAAGGAAATCGTAGTAGGATTTTCGCAGGTTGGTGCAGAGTCTGACTGGAGAACGGCTAATACCCAATCCATGAAGTCAACGTTTACAGAAGCAAATGGCTACAAGCTGATTTTTGATGATGCACAGCAGAAACAGGAAAATCAGTTAAAGGCAGTTCGTAACTTTATTCAGCAGGATGTTGATTATATCGTTATCGCACCAGTTA